>ERZ773196.39-NODE-39-length-85409-cov-10.875343_pt1 | contig 85409 bp, 124 predicted proteins | sample MGYA00581009_ERZ773196 | MGnify/ENA primary metagenome ERZ773196 (study PRJEB29015, sample SAMEA2738162) | human oral metagenome | biome: human oral; feature: human-associated habitat; material: saliva | place: China | collected 2243 ... | reverse complement strand
GAACCTGCGACCTACGGATTAAAATCCGTCGCTCTACCAACTGAGCTATCGAGCCGGCAGTCATACAATGAAAAATTGTACAACCTCCTGGCATGACTCGAGCAGGATTCGAACCTGCGACCTACGGATTAAAATCCGTCGCTCTACCAACTGAGCTATCGAGCCGGCAGTCATACAATGAAAAATTGTACAACCTCCTGGCATGACTCGAGCAGGATTCGAACCTGCGACCTACGGATTAAAATCCGTCGCTCTACCAACTGAGCTATCGAGCCAGAAAAGACTATCGAGTGAGACTCGGGTCTTAGTTATTTTGTGTAAACGTAGATTGTATTCGCTTCGTACTCATCAACCTCGAAAAAGTCGATGACTTTATTATCACATGTCGCAGTGTCAGCATACAAATAGCATTCTTGAGTACGGCTGTGGTATACATCATATACGTCGTCTGAAGGTACGAGAACTTGTACTTTTGAGTTTGCGTGTTGTTTGAATTCTTTTACTGTCATCTTTTAGTTCCTCACTGATTTCTAAATTAGCTGATTATTAATAAAAGAAAGGTTTCTGACGAAACCTTATTTGCACGTAACCCACTCATGGGTAATGTGGTGTTCGTGTGCGTAGGTTTTTTGTGCAAGTTCACGAGCTTCATCTTCGCTTTCGGCCCACACGTGATAATACCGCTCGGTACACTTGTTTACGCCCCAGTTGCATTTGAAATCATAAAGGCGCATCTCAGGATGCTCTTTTCGGTTCACCCGAAAGTTTGGTGCGGGTCTCCCACTGTTGTAACGTTCTTCATCGACTCGTTGAATCATAGCTTCCATCGTTTCTACCTCGTTCTTTCTAATGTTCACGAATGACGGGATTCGAACCCGCAAGATGGGAATCGAACCCATGTCGGTGCTAACCGAGTAACCTACCTGTCTACCAATCCACAGACAGCAATCCATTCGTACAAATGGGGAAGAGCTACTCCCCTATTACTCAGGAGGGATTCGAACCCTCCGCTCACTCCAGATTAGTGATTGAGTTTATTTTGATTTTGGGTAAGGCGGAACACCTTCGATGGTTTCAGTGTGGCCTTTTCCAAGGCTTACGAGAAATGCAATTGGCAATACTAAAAATAAAAGTACACTCATCAACGATTCGATCATGTTATTTACCTCGTTTAATTTTTTTCAAATAGAAATAGGGGTGTGGGGCAAAGCCCCATTTGGGACCTTCCGAGTAGTCGGAAGGTCATTTGTTGCCCAATACAAGAGACTGAAAGACCTCTTTTTCAGCCCAATAGTCGTGCGAGCTGGCGAGCAGCTCACTGATATGTTGTTCAAACTTGTCCAGAACCCCTTCTTCCTCGGCGGTCCGATAATAAGCATTGATATTTCGGAGTTGATTGATCGACAATCCCTTGGCCCAGGCTGGGTTTCCCTCTTTGTACAAGTCTGCAGGTGCCATGTTTGGTTCATGTAGGTTCACTTCTTGAGCAAAGGCCCGTGCCTTTTGTCGATAAGCTAGTTTGGTAATCGTCAACTGTTCGTCAGGCTTCTTGCCGTTCAACATCGCCTCTAAGCTGCCAATCGCTAGATAGTCATCGTAGTAGGTGCGTAGAGATAGAAAGTGATTTAGTTCTTCTGCTGTAACGTTCGGATTCCATTCGACTTCGCCTTTGATCCGATACCACTCATCACTACCGACGTCTTCTCGTTTGATCGGTTTATTCACTACCGGTTCCACTATTCGTTTAAAACATTTCCGCATTTTCTTTGCCATATTTCCACCTCATCCTTTTTCCGATATTTCTCCTTGTGAGGTGTCACCTCACGTCATTTTTAGAGACATTCCTCTGTTCGTTCAGCAATAGTTTGCTGGAGCTCAGCCAATCCATCTAGTAACTCTCTAAATTCTTCCGTAGAGGCTTCTTCCAAGGCGTCATTCAGCTCATCAATCAAAATTTCGTTTCTATGCTTTTGGACGTAGTCATTGTATTGTCTGTCCATGCGTTCGTTCCGTCGGTCTTGTGCACGACGTTCTTGCATGTTTTGTGCTTGTGTTCTGCGCGTTTTTCCTTTTGACATAATTTTACCTCGCTTGATTTGTTTTCAAAGAAAAATAGGGGTGTGGGGCAAAGCCCCATTCATTGAGGTCCGAGTATTCGGACCTCGGAATTAGGTTGTGTCAGAACAAGCCTTCAGTCGGCTCAAAGTTAATGTTCGACATAGTGACCATAGGCTGACGAGTCATACGGTCATCCATATAACTTTCGATTGCCTCAATATCGATAGATGGATGGTTGACGTCCTCCCTAGGTTGAAACCCCGGGATTCCCGTTTACCTCATGGTAAACGCGCTCAGTTCTCGTCTCCAACTCACGAATGAATCAAAGGCGACTGCTTGACAGCAATGACCTGCTTCGGGTAAAGACCCGATCTCAGTATGTGTCTGAGCTTGGAAGTTTCACAAGAAGGAAGACACATGTTCAAAACACACATCGTCCGTCTCAAAACCTCTTTATACTGAGTAGAAAGAAGAGGCTTTGTCTTGTGCGGTGACGAAGGAGCGTCAGTCCCTCGGGTGTTACTGTCTTTTCCTTGACAATTGTTATTTAATTTAGATACCAAGCTAAACGCTCGGTTTCAATCGGTTGTTGAAGGAAGCCCTTCATTTGTTCATAGAAATCAGGAAAGTCCTGATTGAGTTGTTCTTGTTGGTAGTGGCCCTTCTCAATATGTCCGATGAGAAAGGCCGAGTAGAGATCGCGCTGCACGCCTGGATAGCTATCCGTCAGGTCATAGACGCGAGTGGAAAGAGGTTTCTTTTCAAAGGTTTGAGTGATGTGGTTATATTGGCTTGGTTTCACCTCTTTGGGTGAAATAACTTCGACTTCAATACCGAGTTGGAAGGCTCTTATTTCGAGAGCAGCTCTCAAGGTACTTGGAGCCGCTCTAAAAATGGCTTTTCCAAAACGCTTTTTACTATAAGGTCGATTGGTCTTTGGATTCATGCGGATGTCTCGACTTCGTTTTTGAAGTCCTTTGACACCCAATTCCTCAATCCGAATGCGTGACGCTTGTGACACCAGTCGGTTGACTAGTTGCCCTTGAAGCTTTTTACGCTCTTCGGATAAAGACCGATAGACCTTACGCCTGCGATTTCGCAAACGCATTTGTCGATTGGACGGGCGTTTAAACCTAGCACCTTTCTCGATTTTACCACGTTCATCATAGCACTCAGGATTATTGACCCTGCGACTACGCTCGATTTTTCGGTCGAGTTGTTTCAGGAGTTTCTCCTTTCGAGTGATATTCTTTGGTACCAAATCAACCAAAGCAACTTCGCTTGGTGACGCAAAGGCCACCGTCGAAATACCGGGGTCAATTCCGACCACACCTTGACCTTTAGTTACCTTTGATGGTGGAAACCCTTGACAGACAATCTGTAGGTAATAAACCTTCTTTCCTCGAATGGTTTTTCGAATGATTTGGACATATTTAATTTTCTCACTGCGTAACAAGCTCAGTTGTTGGTATTTGTTAAAGGCTTTGACTGGTATATCGACAAAGGTTGAAGCCTTGTGGATATAGAGTCGGTAAGCTATGTCTTTTCTATCCGATGGTTCAAGTCGGGTTCCTGTCGTATTGACACGATTACGGAAACTAACATCTAAATCGAACTTACTTCGAAACCTTACTTTGTGTGGTTTAATTTGATAGAAAAGAACCTTTTCTAAGGTTTTCATTGCTTGGCCTGCGATGACCTGAATTTCGCCTGCGTTGAATTGCTGGTAAGGCGAACCTGGTTTTCTCCGTTGTTGAGCAAGGTGTTTTTGAAGTTCGGATTCTGTCAAGCTATACGCTTTCCGTAATTCGAAAAGGGCTTCGTTATAACCTTTGATTTGTTTGGTTAGTTCTTTGTCCTTTTTCTTAGCTTTTTTCAACGCGTCCCTTTTGGCAACCGCAAGACGTCGGGCTTCTAACAGGTCTTGATAAGTGGAGTTTCGCTTGAGGGCTTCAAAACGTTTGAGTCCAAAGCTCAGTGCCTCATTGTAAGCACTGTTTGAAATACGAAAACTTTTTTCCAACAGTTTGGCGATTGACTCGGGTAACTGAATCTTGTTCGAAACTACATAACTTGGGGTTTGTGCTCGCATGAGACACCCTCCTTTCTATATTCTTTTTATAAGGATCCACGTGGTTGATTCGGGTGTGTGCTCAAGCAACTGCAAAATACGCGCTTCTTGTTCTTGTCGATTGTTCATGTCATATCCCTTTCTAGTTTTGTGCTAATTCTAAAGCTTCGTTGATATCGTGACCAGTCACACGTAAGTTTTTATATTGTTGTACAAAAGCTTTGCTTTCACTCCATGCCAACCGGTATTTATAGATCATGGTGTCAAGGATGTATGGCAATTCGCCTTTCAAATTACCCAAATGATATTCAAAGACACTAATACTTTCAAGGTCACCAGCTGATAAACCGCTAGCCCAAGCGTCATATCCTGCTTGATACAATTGACCACAGGTCATGGTGCGTGCCATAACAGGCACTTCCTCGTTCATGGCATCAAGCTTCAATTGCAATTTGCTAAGGTTATATTCGCTGACATCAGCAACTGTTTTTGGTTTTTCAATATCTAAAAAACGTTCAAGCAATTCCTTATCCGGATGAGTGTCCGTATACAACAAGTTGTAGTATTTCCGCCAGACAGCGGGTGATACATTACTTGTCAACATGATTTTACGAAGGTTTGGATGGTATTCCACAACAGCTGCGCGGACACTTGCCCGTTTATCTGTCATGAATTCATCAAGAAAAAGACCTTCTCTTACAAGCTCGATGGCTACAATCACATATTTACGGGCTTTTTGGTAACGTTTTTCGAGTTCTTTGTCCATAGTTCTTGCTCCTTCGTAATAAATTGATTTTCAAAAAGAAATCGGGGTGTGGGGCGAAGCCCCATTTTGGACCTTCCGAGTATTCGGAAGGTCTGGTGCTATACCAGGACTCCAATCGACTCTAGGAAGGTGATACCATCCCAGAAACTATGTGCATGTGCAAGAATTTGGTCAAAATATTGGTCAAACGTGTCCAGCTTGTTGTTGCCCACAGCTTGTTTGCGATAAGCATATAGGTTTCTAATTTGCTCAATAGATAATCCGTCTGCCCATGCTGGGCTACCTATCTTATATAGTTCGTGCGGGGCCATTGTTTTTTCCACCAAGCTTGGCGAATACTTTATAGCTCTAGCTTTCTGTTTGTAGGCGAACCGTGTTCCGTTGGATTCCTGGTCATCCCGCCCTTCAACGAGCGAAGACTCCACGTCTCGCATCCCTTCGTATGTACCGCCTTTAGCCCTTGCCGGTAACGACAAAAAGAAGTTCAAATCATCTAGTGTGACGTTTGGATCACTTTCGACGATTTTCTTGATCGCATTCCACTCTGAGGTACTCCGTTGCAGTTGGCGCATGTATTCTGGGTGAGCGAGTGCTGTAGCTGCTCGGACATCCTGATGTCCGTCTTTTATGAATTCTTCGGGCCAGAACCCTTTTTTAGCTAGGGCTTCACGTATGCGTTTGTCCCTGAAGTGTTTGAAGGTCTCGTAGTATTCACTGGCATGTCCATTTTCAATGAAGGCGACAAACACGCCTGTTTCGTTATACTGAAAGAGTTCCTTGATGTATTGACCTGTTGATGCAATATATTCACGAATCCTACCACTCACGGGAATATACGGTTTGAGATCTGTGATGGTGCCGTTCGCAACCTGTCGTCTAAATTCTCGATATCCAATTTGTTCCATAGTTGATTCTACTTTCTAAACAAAAGAGAGTGGAAATCCACTCTCTTAATACGGTGTGAGGCCTGCCTCATTTGAAATTCGGTTGTACTCTACCCAGTCACGCGCGTGGTAAAGTTTGCCAAAGACTGCTTCAAACAATTCCACTTGATTGTTCTTTTGGGCCAGTTTGTATCCGTCAAGGATTTTACTGATGACATCGCTCGGTACACCGTTGACCCACAAAGGGTTGTCCATGACAAACAAATCGTATGGCGACATGGTCGATTCAAGAAGCGTTGCCTTTTTCACTCCAGCCTCATAGCGAAGGCGAACAGACCGGGTATCCGTACCATAGCGTGGCAATTTGCTTTCTTTGACATCCAAAAAAACCTTCAGGATGGAAAGCGGCATATCTAAATTGTTTTCGATGAGATGTAGGGCGCAATACCACTCAGACTCTGTACGATTGAGAATTTGAGGAATATACTCATGGTAGGCGCGTGCTACTGATTCACGAACATTAGGCTTTTTATCATTGATAAAGAAATCAGGCCAGTAACCTTTGAGGGCGAGCGCACTACGTACACGAGCATCGCTATGCGTTTTCCATGCATGGTAGCGCTCTTTGGCATAACCCTTGGAGATTAACATTTCAATAACTGTTGGTTCACCCTTTTCAACCAAGGCGTCAACTTCGATTCCTCGCTCTGCCATCACTTCGCGAAATGACACAGGACTTTTTTCCAGATGGTTTGTAAAGTCCGTAATTGTTCCGTTGTCCAATGCTTTAATAAAGTTATCTAGTTTACTCATGTTTGTCCCTCGCTGTCTGTTTGTTTTCAAAAAGAAATTGGGGTGTGGGGCGAAGCCCCATTTGGGCCTTTCGTGTATACGAAAGGGCAAAAATACGAAAAAAAAAAGACTCGGCAATAGCCGAGTCTGGTTAGTTTTGGGCTAGTTCTTTCACAATTTCGACAATGACATCGATTTTACGCTTATCGACTGGAAGCTCGGCCTCTGTTTTCTTGTTGCCATATTCGACTCTGATATACGGCTCAAACTCATAGCCATAGCCTTCTTCGTTGTCATAGGCGTCACAATCGGACAAGAGGTCCAAGAAATAAAGGTCCTCATCATCTAATAGAAAGGCTGAGTGCTCGTTATTCATATACAAAGTGAAACAACCGTCACCATAGTTGGTACCAATAACGTAGCCACCTGGTAGCTGTTCTTCAGCGTTTAAGTATTCCCACCATTCATCGAAACGGTCTGAGTTCCAGGTGTCATTCTCATCCTTCATGTTGAGAATACCATAAGTTCCACCATCGACACCGAGTACGTCCACAAGGTCCATGGTTGATAAAAGTTGGTCAACATCCTGGGGTTCCGACTCATGGGCAAATAAAATCGCACACTCGTAGTCGCCTTCATTACGAAAAACTTTGTAAACGTTGTAGTTCCCTGGTTTTGCGGGTGTTGCTTTGTGGAAGCGTTCGCCAATTCCTACCAATGAACCCAATGTTGTTGTTGCAATTAATTCTTGATACATGTGATTACCCCCGAAGTTTTATTATTTCAAAAAGAAATTGGGGTATGGGGCAAAGCCCCATTTTTGACCTTCCGAGTATTCGGAAGGTCTTGGTTCTGCATATGTTAAAGACCAATCGACTCTAGGAATGTGATACCCGTCAAGAAGTGGTGTGAGTGTGCAATAATTTGGTCGAAATGTTGGTCAAACTTGTCTACGGCATTTTTGCTTTCAGCATGTTGACGATAATCCATCATATTGCTTATTTGTTCGATTGACAACCCATTTGCCCATGCGGGGCTTCCTAATTTATAGAGTTCATACGGAGTCATCGTTTTCTCAACCAAGCTTGTAGAATGCTCCCGTGCTTCAATGAAGGTTATGTACGCTTCGTATTCATTGTAGGAAAGGTCGGCGATGGTGCCGTTATCTACATGCTTTTTAAATTCCTGGCAGTCCAGTATTTTCCTGTTTTTCATAGTTGATTCCACTTTCTAAACAAAAGAGAGTGGGAATCCACCCTCTTAATAAGGTGTGAGGCATACCGTGGGTTTGGACGACTTACCAATCGATGCGAATGGTTAGGAATTGACGCCACTCGTTATAGCGCACAGTATAACCTTTGCGCATCAAGGCTCTCATGATGCTCTTGTTTCGTTCCACATCGTCTTGTGACTCAATCATTTGTTCTACCATGATGCATCGGTTGCCTTTTTCGACAGCGTCATTAATCAACTCACTGATTTTCTTGAGTTCCGATTGGATCTTTGCGTCTGAATTCTTTTCACTCTGCTTTCTAGCTTCTTGTGCTGTTAGCATATGCTTTTCCCCCCTTTATTTTGTCTACAGTTTTCCATATCGGTTCCAAAACGCATCAGTACCCATGGTTTCCCAGGTGCGAAGAAACTGCTCTTTATCAGTGAAATATAGCTTGCTGTTGCTTAGGTACAAGATATCTTTTACCATTTCTGGTGTCAATCTGCTAACCCAATGCACATCCCCGAGTTTGTACAAACTAACCTCATTCAGGGTCTTGAGGAGTACTGACGCAGGAGTGACAGCGGCTTCATGTTTGAGCTGTAGAGCTTCGATGAATCCTGTCGATAGTCCTAAACCTTGTGGAAAACATTTGATTCGTTCTAGATAGATTCTGAGATGTTCTGCATTGATGTGCTGTTGTTTGTAGAATTCGCGCGCAACTGCCACTAAAGCTTTTGTGTTTGCATTTGGAATGATTTGTTCGAAGTATTCCGGATGTGCAACAACTACCGCCCCACGGACACCATCATGTTTGTCATTCGCGAAAATCTCAGGATAGAGTCCTTCTTTCGCTAGAGCGATGCGCACACGTGAATCCGTGTGTTCTTTTAACATCTCGTAGCGCTCTTTCGCGTAGCCACCTCGGATGAGCTCGATGATAGGTTCGACTCCATCGGTGTCTAAAAGTTGCTCAATGCCCAATCCATTGCGAATCAATTCTGCATGGATTTCGTTTGTTCCTGTTTGGACGTAGTAATCCACATCAATTGGAAGTCCTGCTTCCAGTTCCTGCTTTAATTCAGTCAACCGTTTTTTCATACATTTTTCCCCCTCAACTTTTCGATATGCTTTCAGAAAGAAATGGGGGTATGGGGCAAGGCCCCATTTGTCTCAGTCCGCGTATGTGGACTGAGTCCTTGCACGAGCGGACTGAGAAAGTCCCAGACCCTCGATAACACGGAATTGCTTTTTTGTCAATAACACGTTTGAAATGCCATTTCTACCTCGTCTCGGGTGAGTTCGCCCATTTGTTCAAACTCTTCCAACTCTCGACATACCGACCATGTTTGGTAAAAGGTCAGGTCTTTGGCCCACAAGGGGTTACCTACAACATATAGTTCAACTGGGCTCATGATCCGTTCAATCAGTGTTGGTACTCGGGACAAAGCTGCGAGTTTAACCTGCAAGTAGTGGGCGTGGATTGTCTTTGTCTTTTCGTAATAGTTGATTTGCGCCTCGATAACTTCAGGTTCTGCATCGACCAGGTCATCCAAAATATTATTCATTATGATTATGTCATACTCAGAATGAACACGGTACTTCATGTATGACGGGTCTGCCTCCATCACCATACGTCGTATTTGTTGTGTATCGTCATGGATGAGAACGTCAAACGCGTAGCCACGCTCGAGGAGGGCCATTTTTACCGCCCAAGTTCCTTCTTTAGCCCATTTCGCGTAGTGCTCCGAATCCAATCCCTGCTCAATGCGTTTGACGCACTCTTCACCCTGTAACATACGGTTTGCGTAATCAGAGTCTGAATATGTTTGAGTCATTGTCCTCACCTCACTTTCTGGTTGTTGCGATATTACATAGTGCAGAATCTTCGCGCTTCTTCGAAGCCGCAACCTGCTAGTATGCTTCGATGGATGGCACAAATATCAGCTAGGTTCATCTTTTTGGCCCATAGTGGGCTACCCGAGTTGTATAGAGCTTCACAAGACATCGTTGTTTCCATCAGTGTCGGTATGTGTTTGGTAGCTGATAATTTTGTACGAACTGCATCGATTAGACGTTCGTTCGGTAGTAAGCCTGAAGTGTTTTTTGATAGTTCGGCTAAAATATGCTCTAATATATCTGCGTCCACCTCAATCTCGCTACACACAACATTGAAAAGTTCGTGTACACTTTCGACATACGGTATACCTTTTCTGATGTATTCCATTCGACCTAGCATGGCATCGAATCGTACGCCCGCATCTTTATCTTTGATGAGGGTATCGAGCTCATATCCAAACGTAGCCAAACGTCGTCGAACCTTTAGGGGGCCTGTCTTTGCCCATTCTGGGTACAATTCTTGGTGACGACCCGCCATAACGTGGCCAATCATTTCCATTTCGCTCATCGGCTTCGGTTTCTCCCAGCACGAACTCTTATGTACTACTGTTGGTTCTTTCGTTTTTTCCATGTTCACTTCCTCGATATATTCTAAACAAAGTTGAACGGGGTGTCACCCCGTTCGAACCTTATCGCTCGCTTGTGGGGAACGTGATCTCAACTCGTGAATCGTGGATGTCGCGAAGAAAAGCATCAAGTTCAGAGTGTTCGATTTCTAATCCATCCACATCGAGGTCGTCCATGTTGATTCGGATGCTTCACGTTGTTCCAAGTCGTCCACAATAACAGTTTTCCCAAGTGTGATAGTTTTTACTACGCGTTCAATTTTCATGTGTTCTTACCTCGCTAATTTGTTCATAGAGAAATTGGGGTGTGGGGTGAAGCCCCATTCGGACCTTTCGTGTATACGAAAGGTCAAAAATCCGAAAAAAAGAGGTTTTCAAACCTCTTTCACATTTCACCGTGGATTTTCAGCGTCTTCACATAGTTGTCTACATGTTCGACACATCGTGAGAAATCCATGGCATTTTTCGGTTCTATTGCCAGTTCGTTGAACAACTCAAACGGTACTTTGTTGATGTGCACCATATTCTGCAGAACTGATTCTGCATGCTGAACGTTGCAAATGGTGTCGACCGAAATATGATTAACCCATGCGGGGCTGTTTGTTTGGTATAACTGATAGCGTGTCATTGTTTTGTCAAGTGCCGTCAATTTATGCCGGTATCCTGCATATTTGGCATCAAACCCGTTTACATAAAAGCTACTAAGACCTTGTACATATGGTTTGTCACCATTTTGTTTTTCTAGCAACTTTGTTAACGTTTCTTCATCAAGCTCCGGGCACCTCATGCACAAATTAAAAATACCCCAATACATCTCACTGTTTAACTCATCATCCAATAAGTGACGTGCATATCTAGCACAATAATCACTCGAGTATTGAATGACAGATATGCGTACTCGAAAATTTTCGTCATGTATCAAGAGCTCTGGGTAATATCCATGCTCGGCAAAACTACACCTTACGGTGGCCGACGCGTCGGACAGCCACGCGTCGTAGCTCTCTCGATTCTCACCCATGATAATGCAGTTCAATTTGTACAGGTCATCGATTTTTTCCATATTGATTTCCTTGTCTATGTGTTCAGGTTGCGCGTTCAGCGTATCTGTCGAGAATTTGGCGACAGTCCCAAAGCGTATCCGCGGATGCTAGAGCATCAAAAGCTGCGTAAAAGATATCCATGATATCAGGTGATACCAACTGGCGCATGACTTCGTCGTACAATTTGATCTGATGCACACTCAGCGCTCTCATCCACAACAGATTACCCATTTTATGGAGGTCTTTTGGCGCCATGGTGGCTTCGAGGGTTGTTGGTTTCATGTTGATACTAGCCAATTTTAAACGATAGTACTCCGTCATCTCTTTACCTTCATCGCCAGCTGCCCGTATAAACATTTCGAGTTGTTTACGTGTGAGGTTCGGCATGCGCCGAATAGCTTCTTCAGCCACGCGAAACTCGAAGTTTGTATAATTGAGTAGTCGAAAAGCATATTCGGGATGCTTTTTGAGCACAGATGCTCGCACTAGTTTACTGCGGTCACGCAAAAATTTTTCTGGGAAGTATCCTGCGCGTGCCAATGCGTGTCGAATGCTTGGTGAGGTGTGTTTTGACCATCGCTCATAATACTCTGGTGCATATCCTTTCTCAATCAGAGCGCACACAACAGAAACTTCTTCCATTTTAGCAAGTTCCTCGACACAGATTCCACGCCTCGCCAGTTTACAGCGAACGTCAGTCTTTACAGTCCGTTTCAAAAACGGTTCAAAATCGGTAATGAGACCTTGGTCTAAGCGGTCCTCAAACTCGTCCATACTCATATCCATTGTCACGTACATCGTATTACTTCCTTTCTGATTACTCGTGGGGAAATTGGGGTGTGGGGCGAAGCCTCATTTTGACCTTTCGTGTAGACGAAAGGTCAAAAATCCAAAAAAAAAATAATTAGAATCATTCTAAATAAGCGTCGGAAGGTCCGCTTTGCGGACCTCCTTCACGTGTCTTATTTATTGTATAACACAACATTAGATGCATGGGTTAGGTATTCACCCTTACCGCCCTCATTTCAATCCACGCACCTCTGTGGGCACGTCACGGTTTGTGATGGTCCGTTACATCACATTATTTATTTCGATCCACGCACCCTATATAAGGGTACGACAGCACATTCCTGTACTGCTATGGTCGTATCAGTTCTCACGTCTTCCGATTTCCCATTCCGTGTTATCGGGTCTCGATAACGGACCTCTTTTAAAACGTGAAAGGTCCAGAGTTTGATACTTAACGGAATTCGTACCAAATCATTCCTACTATTAGTATATCAGAACTGATATCAAAAGTCAACCTCTGAGGTATTAATTCTTGTGGTTATTGCGGAATAGTGATATATTCCTCGAGGTGTTCCTCAACGTACTCTCGACCATAGTCCCTTATTCGGCGTGCAATGCGTATTTGTTCAGCGACTGTGAGGTCCTTTGTCCACAGAGGGTTGTCGGCTGAGAACAACTGTTTGATACTCATGGTCGCTTCAAGTGGTGTTGGTGTAGCTGTCATGGCTTCGTATTTACGGCGGACATAGGAAAGGTAAACGTTGTCTACATTCGGATGTATCGGTGTATCTAAAAAGGCCTTGAATGCCTCCGTCGATATCCGTCTTGCGAACTTAATTCTTTCCCACGTGCGTAAATAGGTGAGGGCGTCCGGGAGTAGTTCTTCAGCTAACTGAGGATATGCGAAGAATACCGCACTGCGCACATAAGGGTTTTTGTCGTGAATGAAAACTTCAGGAAAGTATCCGCGTTTGGCGAGCTCTTTTCGAACTCTGTGCATATTATGCGTAGACCATTGTTCATAGCGTTCTTCCATCAGGTTGGCGCGAATGGCTTCTATGATTGGTAGTTCTTCGTTATAGGCTAATGCCTCTTTCACTAGAATTCCGTGTTTAACCATCTGTGCTCGAAAATGTTCAGAATATGACTTCTCAAGAAATGGCGAAAAATCCGTGATTTGACCTGCGTCCAATTTGTTGATAAATTCTTCGATATACATACTATCACCATTAAATGCAAATTTCGTGTTGCACGTAGCCGTCCCAATCACCAGTAGATTGCAAAGCTTTCACGATTTCTATACCTTCACTTTCAACTCGTTCACCATCTTTGGTAATGATGATGCGATCACCATAGCCTAATTTGATGATGGCTTTCAATTCGTTTACTGTCATTTTTGTCACCTTCCTATCTGTCATACTACCACTTTAAAATGTGGGTTTTAGAGCAATCTTAAAACTATATGGACCTTGTCGGGTTCGAACCGACGACCGCCCGGTTATGAGCCGGGTGCTCTGACCAACTGAGCTAAAGGTCCATGTGATTGTGCCCGCCCCACACAATCAATATCGACACTCGACGTGTTGATGTTTGTGGTAGATACGCTACCAAGCGACGTCTTTACGGATTTTTTAATGAGCTGATTCTGCTCAATTATAGCATGAATGATGTCGTTGACAACTTTTGATTATTTCGAAAAGAAATTGGGGTATGGGGCTTTGCCCCATTTTGACCTTTCGTGTATACGAAAGGTCAAAAATCCAAAAAAAAAGAAAGGTATGTTACCTTTCTATAGTGTTGGTGCGTTGTCAACATCAAGCCCTAACAAATCGTCTTTGGATAAAGCATCGAGCTTTTGATGCTCTGGTTGGATGCGAGTTTGTAACTCATCAATAGCATCCTCATAGGCGGTATAAGCGTAGATGAACTTACCTCGAGAATCCAAGTCATATTTACCAAACAACTTATCATCCTCACTCAACTCGACGACCTCAAACAGTTGTCCATTTTTGCGGATTGAATAAAAGGCTTGCCCGTCTTCCAGGTCGTTGAGTTGGTCCTTCGTAATAGCCAACTGTCCAGCCCGTGCGGGTTCATTCTCAAAATTTGAGGACGCAAATGTTCGAGATACCGTGTCATGATAGTCATATTCAATCATATTCCCGACAGCATAATCAATAAGTGTTTTGTTAAGGCTTTCAGGGATACGCGGGTCCTGATTTGTTGTAAAGTTCGTGACTTTTCCATTTACGATGGTACCTTCGAATAGGGTTGTCACTTCATGATTTAGAATCAAGTCAATCTGCGATGGATGATGTACGATTGAGGGTCGTTCGTCATTTGTTACGCCATTGGTCTGAACCGTGACTGCTCGATGAGCGAACCTTTCACATGTGTAGCACCATTCTCATCTGTAATACTCAAGGCGAAAGATTGAGGTTCTTGTGTATCCCAATTATACAGTGGTAATGGTAGGATAGTGTATTTTCTCAGGTTTTCTAGGTTTTCGACAACCGGGTCCAACAAATGTTCTTGTTTTTTTCTAAAAAACATGCGTTTCTCCTTTCACTTCTACCTTCATTATATCACAAAATTGAAAAAAAAATGATTCTGGCATACTTCGCGGACCTCCGACACGCGTTTATCATATTGTCAGAAACAACATCGACCATACATATGGTACCACTAAGCCTTTTCGCATCAACCAAACCGTTAGACACGCCATATCTTTTCAAAATCAACCGTTGTGTTCTAAATATGTTATAATAAAAGTAAAGATATGAAAGGATGTAAACATGGTAGAACAATTAGATATTGAAGATGTGATGGATTTGAGTGATCTCGAACAACGTGCCATCCAAACGAAGCGCCTTTTTGGGGATTCCCGTTTTGAGAAAAAGGATGTGTATGCCATTTCCAAACGCCCGGAAGACCCTGAAGCCAAAACTTATTTTGAAATTCGAAAGCATATGGATCATAATGACCAACTGATGGGGACGAAGGCATATGATCAAATTAAATCAGCAGTTAAATTAGTGGAATGTGGACTCCCTGTATACGCGAAGGCAACTGCTGAGCAGTTGCAAGAAATTCCGCAGAAAAATGGCTATGCGGATGCCCCAGTCTCCTTAGTTCAGGATACTTTCAAACATGTTCAAAAAAATAAGTCACTTGGTGAACAATCTGTCGAGACCTTCTTGCCTCGGTATTCCAAAATCAGGGATACTGCCAGAAAATTAGGTATTCTTAGGGAGCCTGACCCAGTTAATTTTCTACAAGGTAAGGATGTTTATGCTCTAACCGATAACCCAGGAGATGACCTTTCACCACGTTTCTGGGATGTTCGCAACCACAATGAAAACAACGACGAGAAAGTCATTGAGCGAGCTAATGATTGGGGTCGTAAGGTGGTTAAAGTTGTCGAGAATGGGGAACCATTGCTCCCTCGCGCTACGAAAAAACAACTAGCCCAGATCCCAATCAGTAGTCAACAACGCTATGACTTTTCAGACATCGTTACAGACACCTTCCACAAGGTTCAGGGAGGACTAAATTTGGATGAGTACAATCTTCAGCAATCGGTTGATGAACTTTCCAATATACAGTCCAGTGAAATGAATATGTGATGTCCAAAAATACGAAAAAAAAAAGAAAGGTTTCGAAAGAAACCTTTTTTGTTAACAAAAATCCCAGCTATCATAACCGTAGTAGGATTGCGCGAGCTGCTCCGAAAAACTAGTCAATTGATGACAAATAAGTAGATTTTTATCATCGGTTTTTCTCACGTTCGTCAACAGCTACATTCCCGTATCCACACAAGGTGGGTAACGACAGAGGTAACCTCCTAACGCATCAAGAGGATGAAATCCTCAGAGGCCGAGCCAGCCTCATTCCGTTTATTTTATTTAGCTAATGCTAACAAGTTGAGTACAGCATTGTGGTCGCGGTTGTCCTCATAACCACAGTGGTAACAAACATATTCATGATGTTTGGTTCCATGTTTAGCGTTTCCACTGAGAGTGATTTTCTCATCACCCGTTTTAATGTGACCGCAGTTAGAACAGCGTTGAGTGGATGGGTAGAAACGGTCCGCTACAATAAGCGTTTTTCCAAACTTTTCAGCCTTGTATTCCATAAATTGTCGGAAGCGACCAAAAAGAGAACGATGAAGGTTTTTGGCCTTCTTTTTCATTTGTATGCCTTTTACATCCAAATCCTCAATCACGACAGTATCATACCGGCGATACAAGTCGGTGGTAAACTTGTGAAGCACGTCATTTTGAACATTGCGAATTCGTTCATAGGTTGCTTGCAACTTGGCTCTCGTTGCGTGATACCCTTTCGAATGTCGGTAGTTCTTATTGACTTTGCGTTTCCGTGCGAGTTGCCGTTGATAGGTACGAACTTTGGCGTACAGACGGTCTAAAACCTCAGGTTTTAAGCTGGTTTGACCCTCTGTTGTATCAAAGTGGTCGATATTGGCGTCAACCGCTGTCTTTTTTCCCGTCTTAGGCAGAGCAACCGTTTCAACATCCATGGTAATGGTTGCGATATATTTCCCTTTGGTACGCGTAACCGCACAAAGCTTGAGTTTCCCGTCAGGGATATTGGCCCCTTTAAAACGGATGCTCGACCACTCACGCTTGTAAGCGTGCGGTTTATCAAGTACTAAGCGACCATTGATAACCCTGGCACGGTCAGTTTTGAAACCTTGTTTGGGTTTCTTACGACTTTGAAAACTAGGTTTATTGGCTGTCTTTTGGTTGTTGAAAAAGAGATTCCAAGCAGTTGCTAAATCTTTGATAGCCTGTTGCAAAGCTCGTGCAGAAAGCTCGAATTGCCAATCAGCTTTTTGAGCTACCAATTCATCTCGCACCACACGTTCGGTGGGTGTAGGAAATAGAGCTCTCAGGGCTTGTTCTTCCTCAGAAAACTCGATGGTTTTATCCGTTAACGATGCTTTGATTTTAGCACGAAGTTCAACTGGTAGGCCAATCAAGCGCGATTCATACAAGGTATTCCAAAGCTCAAGACCTTGGTTCCAACAGTAACGTCGGTAATCACACAAGGAATCAAGAATCGTTTTCATGGCCTTGTTTGGGTATAGCCGAACTTGAACGTTTAACCTCATGATTCTAACCTTTCTTTATTTATTAAGGTTTTTACCTCATAATAAGTATATCAGGTCTGCCTATGTATGTCAATTTTGCTATTGAAAACGGGTGCTAGAACGGTGCTCGTTCCTTTCTAAATTCTCAATGAGCTTGTTGTATACATAGTGGTTACCACCGAAAACCTTGTTTTCTTGGTGTAGTAACCGTTCATACTCTGCGTCATCTTTTGCAAAATATTTTGCAATAAACAGAGCTACCGCGTGGCTTCGTGAAACGCCTGCTTGACAATGAACAATGATGTCTGAGAAATCACCTGATTGATAATGCCGTCTCAAGAAGTTGATGATAGCTTTTGCATCCGCATCACTAAAAGCAAAAGGCATGGTTGGTTGCCCGGGGATAGTGTCAGGTTCCACATCATCAAAATACAAAAACAAGCAGTCCACATAACGTTTGCGGGTGATGTGGTTGGTTCTTTGTTTGAAGGGTAATTCCTGCTTGTCACCATCCTGGATAGAGATGAGAAGCGTCGGGCGTTCTGGTTTATATTTTGAAGCTGCCTGCTTCGATAGTGATTGGATGGTCATTCGCGCTTTTTCCCTTTCTTTGTTAATTGTTTTTACGACGCTTTTCGTACAATGCTTTGTAGAAGCGGTTACTGATTTGTAACAAAGGCATGTGATAATCACACGGACTTTCCATATTACCGTCTTCGTTGAACGTTAGCCGATGGTTTGTATTGTCTTTGTGCATATGGATGATGGTGACTGTGTCTAGCATATCATTTTCCATGGCTAACGCCTTGATGACGTCAAGGAAAAGAATGTCATTGGTTCGAACGATAATGGACGTTGCTTTTGCTTGTTCAAAAACGTTAGTTGCTTTTCGAATAGTTGTTTCTGGCGCGTCTAACGATGACGGTTCCAGGTTAACGTTGGGTATCACTTTTTCGAGGTGATGTCCGGTGTAAATGGTTAACATATCTGTTCCTTTCTAGTTGTTACAAAGTGATATCAGAAAACCCTAAGGCTATTCCGGTAGAACGTTAATCCATTAAGGTTTTGCTGAATTCGTACAAGAATGCAAAGCTATCAAGGTCATTGTTGGACGGTTCTTTACGTGTGAAGTATTGCACGCCACGGTACACTTCCCAAAGAATGCCTTGTTCCGCAAGCTCGAACACTTCGCGGCTTGTCATGCTCGGATTATAATCCACTACTTGGATTTCTAGTTCATTCCGATTCGACATAAAAATTTTGGCACCGTCACCAAATGGCAATACCAATTCGTTACCGTTAGCCTCAAATGCAAGTTCTGGATAAGCCTTTAAAATTGGCTCAACTTTCATGGCAAACTCCGCGTCTGTGAATTCGTATCCTTCCTTTGCTCGGGCATTGGTTGTGAGGCTAGCACTTTTTGGATAGCCTTAAAGGTGTCATATCCCTTTTTTCCAACGAGACAACTGAGATATTGTGGATTTCTTGTCACCACATCAGACCGTATTTCGTCAGTTGGGTCATTCGCTAGTATTTCGGCACATTCATCGTTCCGCCTCAGGGCCCATCGGACTTTGTAGCTAGCTGTTTTTGCCCATTCAGTCCATTTATGTTTTGCCTGTTCTGTATGAATAAACGCAAGTTGTACTTTTTCGTTCGTACTTTCTGACAAAATATCGAGGCAATATCCATATGCGACTAATGTTTGTGACACATTTGGGTCACCTTCGTTTGCCCACTTTTCGTAATACTCTTTCGCGTACCCGTTTTCGATCAGTCTTTGTTTAACACCGGGTTCACCCCGTTCAATCAACTGTTCTACACAAATACCTTGGCGAGCTAGTTCTTCCCGAAAACCCTTGTAACCGGCCTTGTCACCTTTGATGTATTTTGTATAGTCGGTAATTTTTCCAGTTCGCAGTTTTTCTGCAAATTCTCCTCGATTCACGTACCCACCTCTTTCAAATAGTTGTATTTCATAAAGAAATTGGGGAGTGGGGCGTAGCCCCATTTAGTCTTTTCACGTATGTGAAAAGACTGCTAACAAAAAGGCCTCACTACCATGGGGAAATCAAAAAATGTCTGCATGGTGCTCTTTTGTGATATAATAAAAGTATAAACAGAAAGGAACGTTCCATGAAAACAGATAATACGATTTTTATTCCGTTGAATGATACCAATATCATCAATCTTGCGGTGACAGAAACCTATCAATCAGGATATTGCGATACTTGTGATATTGGGCAAAATTATTTGCAAGATATTCGGTTTGAGGCTGAGGATGACCGGAGTTTTGCTGTTGAATTCGAGGATAGTAGCTATTATCCTATTAGTGTGTCTGAATTCACCCAGCTCATTCTAAACAACTTAGACCGTTATCGCGATATGGACTACGTTGACTTCAAAGCAGAAATGAAAGATTTGGAGGACCGAAGCTATCCAGACATCAAGCGTTCACTCAACGGTCAAGAACTTGAACAAGAAGATGGCATGAAACGGGAGGACCTCTTTGAACAGGACGAAACCATCGAACAAGAACAGATATCCGCCAAACCAAAACAGCCATTCTTTGCCAAGAAAGATGTCTATGCACTAGTCAAAGACCCGACAGAAACACGGACTAAAGTACTATGGGACGTGCGCAACTCGAAAGATTCAAACGATGAAGCTATTAGCCAATTAGCGGATAGTTGGGGGCGAACCGCGATTAAAATTGTGGAGCGAGGTGTTCCATGTTATCAGAATGCTTCAGCCGATCAACTGCGTGAAATCCCAAGCATGACACTGAGCGTGAACTATCAGTCAAGTATTATCAGGGACACTTACAATAAGGTACAAAAAGGACTAGACTTGGCCGACTATAACTTGCAAACATCCGTGAATGACCTGGTGCAAGTGGACGAACTACAACAATAACAAAAGGAACAATTTGGATTTCAATACGGCAATTGAATTGGAACAATAGGAAGGAACTCAATGGCTAGAAATAAAATTACGAATAAATATCGTATGACGGATGAAGTTCAACAAATCGGAAATCATATCCTATACCGAATTGAAGCACTTAAAGATTTTGGGGATGTGAAAAAAAGGCGATTTGGGTGGCTTCGTTGAATATACCAGACAGTTATCAGATGAGGGTGATTGTTGGATTTATGATGACGCTTGTGTATTTAACGGATATTCTGGTTTGTCTGGTGACGCCAAAGTCAAGGGCGTATCGCGTGTGGAAAATTCGACCCTGACAGATAACGCCCTCGTGGAGGGTCATTCCAATATATCCGACAGCTCACTAAGTGGGAATAGTCACATCGTCGATACTACATGTGATGAGGTTACAATGTCGGATGATAGTTTTCTTCATACAGCCCGTTCGGTTACAAGATGTACTTTGTCTGACAAAGCGAAAGTTACTGGTCGTGCGAAAGCTATGGACAGTCAATTATCTGGTTCATCCAGTGTTGACTCGTTCGCTACCGTATTCGATTCTATAACAGACGGAAATGCTCGCATATCAGGACGAGCCCTTGTGAACTCATCAAGAGTTGGGGGTGATGTTGTGGTGAAAGGGACGACTATTGTACAACCAGGCTCTAAGCTGTCCGGAAATAAAGTTATTGATACGGGTGAAATTACACCCAAAAACGATGGTCACGAGAAACCACAACCAGAACCAGGAAACAAATATATTCTACACCCCTTGGATAAGGCTCATTGGGTCGATGACACACCTCTCTTCCAAATAGAAGCTGCGTGCGATTTTGGAGATATTCCAAGGGGTGCGTTAGGTGGCTATGTAAACTCTGAGAAAAACTTGTCCCATGAAGGCTTTTCTTGGGTTGAGGTTGGTGCATATGTTTTGAATGATGCCGTTGTCAAAGATGATGCTAAGGTGGTGTCTGGTGGATGGGTTGATGACCGTGCTGTCATTTCTGGGTCCGCAATTGTTATGATGGGCGGTGTTGTGACCAATGACGCACATGTGTCGGGTACTGCACGTATCGGATATGAAGGTACGCACGGCAAGCGTTCTATCGTAGATAAACATGCTAAGGTTACAGACCAAAGTGTGGTTACGATGGGTGCATACGTGACGGACCATGCCGTTGTATCCGGGGCGTCGAGATTGGACGGGGACGTCGAGGTGTCAGAGGCATCGCAGGTCCATGCGTCCACACTGACTGATTTTGCTAAGGTTGGAGGGTATGCGCAGGTTGTCATGTCTAAACTTGAACACCATGCGAACGTGTCCGAAAATGCCGAAGTCAAATTTACTACGCTATCTGATTTGAGTTGTGTCACTGACCGCGCAACCGTTGTGGACTCCACCTTGAATGGGGATGCTTTGATTGCTGGTTCGGCGAACGTTGTACACTCAACCGTCACGGGTCGTGCTCTTATTGACAGTAACGCCAATGTGGCTTTTTCTACCGTCAAAGATGGGGCCTATGTATCAGACGACGCAAAGGTTTCTCACTCAACCGTGGAAGAAAATCAATCGGTTGCAAATGTACACTTGCTCAATGATGAGGCTATGTTGGTGGAATCAGATATCGACTTTTCGTCCTTCATGCCAACAGATGAACTAACACACTAAAAACCGCAAAAAAAATAAAGGCTTAGGATAACCTAAGCTTTTTGTTCTTTGCGTATCGAATAATTTGTTCGACCTCGATACTTCCATAAGCTCGCAAGAAGTTATCGAAGTGTTCATCCATAATGTCCATCCGGTCAATTTCTCGTAGTTCTTTTTCGGCATCAAGAATGTTGTCGATAGCTTGGATGCTGAGACTGCGTGCCCATAAAGGATTGCCTGCATCATAGAGTGCTTTCACACTCATGGTTCGTTCCAGTGTACTGATATCCTCAATTTTGAGGACTTCAGCCTTCATGCGATATGCGTCACGTGCATAGACCCGGTGGTCTTGTGTGCGGATGAAGGTCTCCACGGTCTCAAGTGAGACATTAGGGTCATGACGAATGACGTCTTCAGCAGCGTCCCATTCGGCGGAACTTCGCTCAAGACCTTGAAGAGCGTATTCGGGATGACTGATGATGACACATGATCGGACATGTTCATCCGGGTCATTGAGATAGTGCTCAGGCCATAAGCCTTTTAGTGCTAAGCTTATGCGAACGGCGCCGTATGGATGTTCCTTCCAACTTTCCCAATGCTCTTTCGCATAGCCATGTTCGATGAGCCGAAGAATGATTCCATAGTCATCATCCTTGAGCAGTTCCTCAATTTCGATACCGTTTTTTGCCATAACATATCGGATACCTTTTGGTCCATTTTCCATCCACGGTTTAAAGTCATGGATTTCACCTTTTGCCAATTTTGCTTTAAACGTCGCCAATAACCAATCGTTCTGCATGTTTTTCCTCCGAGTGTTTCCTCGGAAACGCATTAATTGAAATGAATCATGCGTTTCCGTTGTTCATCATCAGCATTTGGTGACCACTTGACGATCAGTTCGACGAGGTCATCTTCGGTTTTTACCTGTTTCACATCAGTGCCTTGGTGCGTGAAGCTGTCCACTTTAAGCATGGAATATCGAAACGCGTAATAAGTTCCATCGACGTTTGTAACTGATATGACGATACGTGGGCACCGATTCACTTGGTGCTCGTGTATGTAGATACCTAGCCAACGAGTAGATTGTTTCACATTGTCAGTCATTTGTTTGTATTCTGACGAGTCACAGATTTCGTCGTATGGCTTCAAGGTTTTATGAAAATCAATCGTGATGGCTGATGTCATTGGTTGTTCGAAAAATAATTTAATGTCCTTGTTGTCCATAATTTTACCTCATTTCACAAATAGAAAAAGACGGAGAAAACCCTCTGTCTTAGCTGTGTGCTTCCACACTCAATTCGGCAATAGTTTTGATGATGGTATCGATACTGCGTGCACCTTTAGGGTCAGAAACAGTCCGTTCGAATTCATCATCGTTCACATAATAGGTGACTTCTACGCGACCTTCTGGCCATGAATATTCGTAGTAGTCTGTTTCGTCATCATAAATATACGTGGTTTCGTTAAGCAATGCTTGTTCATAAACGTCTTCATCGTCGAGAAGAAAGACCGAGTGTTCACTGTTGGCATACAACACAAATTCACCATCACCGTGATTGGTATAACCAACGTATCCATCAGTTTGATTTTGTTCACCAGCTCGGTTGAACCATTCGTCAAACGAAAATTCGCCTGTGTTGTTGACAATACCATAGGTTCCACCATCAACACCGCCAATGCTTTCGATATCGAGTGTTGACAATAAATTGTCCATGTTTGATGTTTCTTTTTCATGGACGAACATGAAAGCTTTTTCGTCACTATCGTTAATGGTTACATTATACACATGATAGACACCTGGAACGGCTGTAGTTTTGATGCTACTGAATTCACCGACTGCAATGTTTTCACCAAGTTTTGTGCGTGCAATGTGTTCGAATGTTGTTTTCATATTCTGTACCTCGCTGTTTTGTTTTCGGAAAAAAATAGGGGTATGGGGCAAAGCCCCATTTTAGGCCTTTCGTGTATACGAAAGGTCTTTTTACAAATGCTATGTATGGGTATTTCTAGCTACGGCATTTTGTTTGTAGTAGGTTCGTTTTAAATCACCAACCATTTCACACAGGTCACTATAGGAACAACCGCGCCCATTCGGGCCGATTAACAGGTCTAAGATGTCAGTCACATGTTCGCCCAAATAGACTTCGTCCAATTTTTCACGGGCTTCACGTACATAACCAATAGCTTGAGCACTAATGTCATGTGCCCATCGGGGGTTTCCCTGTTTGTATAGTTGTTCGCGTGTCATGGTTCTCTCGAGGGTTGACAGTGGTTGTGCAACACTGCTCCGCTTCAATTCCAAGAGTTTAGGTTTTGGCTTCTTTTGATGGCGTTGTGTGTATCTATTTCTTCCGGTATTTCAAGTCTGAGGAACGCATTCAACACATCCTTTGTCACATTTGGTTCAGAGAGTAGGATATTCAGTATGATGGCCCAAACATCATCAGGTATGGTTTTTGTGTGATGTTCAATTTCAGCTTTTCCTTCAGTTTGTGACTTCGGGCCGAGTTTCTTTTTGGCCCATAGATACTGATAGCTGACGGGTCTACTCATGATATTCGTCACCTCGTTGATTTAGGTCATTCAACAATTGGTTATAATAATGACGCACAAGATGTCGAAATTGTTTAAGTTGCAAATGAGTAACATAGTCACCAGTTTCTGCGTCACGTAAATCATCTTCGATTTCTTCCATGGTCACTTCGCCTCGGATTAGCTGATGGGCGGTTTCTTCAGCGTGTTCTTCAACTGTCGGTAGCGTTTCTTCGTAGGCGTCACGAGCGTTTTCGATGGCTGTCACCATCCAATCATACGCTTCTGGGTTCATGCGGCCGATAGCGGTTGCGAAAAACTGGGCGAAGCTGGGGCTATTTTCCATAGCTTGAGTGAAACCTTCTGCCAAATCATCACTATATCCGTTGATGTTGTAATCGGCAATCATGCGACCGTTACGGCGGTCATGCACCAAAGTTAGAAAGTCTAGTTCTTGGTCGGTTCCGTATTGATTGAAGATCTGTCTAACTGATTTAAGTTTCTTGTTCATGGTTTTCCTTTCCATATTTGCTAACGATTTCGTTCACGAGTTGCCATCTTTTCTGCATCGTACAACCATGACCGTTCGCTATGACATCATCAAATATGTCACTGATTTTGTGGGTCAATCCGTGTTCACATAAGTCGGATTCAGTGTTAAACACTTGGCAGATGGCTCTTGCGCTTAAACCTCGTGTCCAAGTCGGATGCTTTTGAAGATAGCGTTGTTTGGTTGTCATGGTGCGCTCGAGTGTGGTCTGATTATGGCGCATCCCTTTAATTTGTAAGCGAAATATTTCAAATGTGGTGTAGAAAGTGCTTTCGTATTCTGTCAAATTCGCGGGTATACCTAGTGCCATAAAGGCAATAAGAACTTCGGGGTCAGGATCTATTATTTTGACCAATTTTTGATAGATCGTTTGCCAATCTGTGGCGCTTAATTTGTAGCTGAGAGCTTCTTTGATATAGGTTTGGTCTTTGCGTACCACTTCCATTCGAATACTCGACAAGGGGTCATGGATAAGGGTATCGAGCTCGTATCCGTTCACTACTAAAGCCTCTCGTACCGATACGTCAGGGTGTTTTGCCCAGTTTTTGTACTGGTCTTGTTTCTCACCTTTTGTAATGCTATCGACTATACCCTGTATATGCAACTCATATTCACTGTATGTCATGTCGGCATATTCGTTTAAAAGTTCGTTCATGTTTTTCTCCTTGGAACTTGCTAATTCGCAAGTTCTTTTTTACGGTCGATGACAATTATATGAGCGTCGTCAAAATGTTTCGTGTTCAATAACTCACTGAATAGCGGAAGTACCTCTTCTTTGTTTTGCAAAATTTGTTCCGCGTTGAGCACGTTTGCAATGCGATCAGCCCTTAGGTTTCGAACCCATGCTACATTACCTGTCACATACATTTGTGCATGCGTCATGGTCCGTTCAAATAGGGTGACTTTCGGTTCGGCTGTGTATTTTTCACAATCTTCAAGTTTCAGACGAAGAGCTTCGACGCACATCGCATCACGCTGTTTCACTAGATTGTCGGGTACTCGTTCTAGAAAGTTTTTCACCATTTCGTATGGCGGATTCTTTTTACTACTGATTGCTTGACAAACTTGGTACCATGAGTGTACAGCAAGTAGTTGGTCGATTCGTTCAGGCTCTCGCTCGACAACTCGCATACCAATGACTGGGTCAAAGTCTTTCACGAGTTGGTCCAAACAGTGACCATATCGAATTAAGGCACTTTTGACCGCAAAACCTCCGTTCTTTGCCCAGTCGGAATAATATTCTTTGCCGTGACCTTCACCAATCAATAAACTGAGTAACAAATGGCTTTTCGTGGCGTAGATGGCTTCCGGATGTTCACCTTCTAGGGCTAAACGCTTCCAATGTTCTTTGTTGGGGTCATCCGCCAACCATCCCGTCCTACACATTAATTGCTCCGGCTTTGTATTCAGTTTCTCGACGATGGTTTCCTTGAATGTTTGGTAGTCCATCTCGTCCCTTTCTAATTTTAAACAAAAAAAGGCCACCTAGTTATGCTTATCAGCACCTTCGATGACATCTACTATTAATAGTATATCACGTGTCACAGCGATTGTCAATCAGAGCAAATTGCAATTAATACGACCACAATAACCAAAGAAAGAAACAAAATGGCAAAGTCACCAATGGTTGGCAAGTCTTCGCACAAGGTCATTTTGACACCTCGTTATGGGCTAGGTCTTTCTTCCACACAACCGCTTCGACGTCTTCGTATTGAACCAGATAATAATCATCGCCTGTTCGCGTGATAGGAATATCGGCTGACTTCAGATAGTCTGAGTGACTCTCGAAGTGAAGTTTGTTTCCTTGCTTTGTGATGGTGTAATGCTTTAGTGATTCCTCTACGATGCTGTGTTGCTTGGCTGTCATGAAGATCGCAAAAACCATGAAGATGAGTGAAACCGATGAGAGGACAATTTGTGCAATCAAATAGTGCGTCGCCTTACCTTTGATGGCTGCCCATATTGCGTAGGCCCCGATGATGAGGACGATTCCAAGAATACCCCAGGCAATCGGTGCGTGTGGATTGTTTGCTAGTTCTTTAGCGAGTTGTCTCATTTATTTTCCTTTCCATGTCTTGAGTTCGGCTTGTTGATTCGGTGACAGTTGTTTTTCGTAGGTGGCAAACCATTGAAGTTGTTTTTCTGTCGGCGCATTGAGACCTTTTGCGATGAGGTCTGTCACTTCATTGGTGATTGGGGATGTCGCACAGGCCAAATAGATAGCGCCCTCATCATTTTCGATATTGTTATTCCATGCGATCTGGTCGTGGGTTCCATAAATGCTCTCAAAGAAGTGCCCTTCTGAGGTGAGCCAGCCCGTGAAGCCTTCACCTTCAGCCCGTGGTCTTTGAGGACACTCCACAACTTCTACGATTTCTTGTTCAGTCGGGTCAGGGTAGAACCCACCAACTTTATTGACATAGAGGATTCCTTTCTCCTCAAGCGTCTCTTGGGGGTGTTTCATATCAGCTAGCATGCTAGTCGCCAAATCAGGTAGGTTCCACAGCCGTTGCATGAGAGCTGTGCGATGCATGTCTGCTAAGTCGTCCAAATATGTGTAAGTTTCGTGTGCAACGGTTGGATTTTCCAAATCGGTGAATCGTAACACTCGATACCATGCGTCTGTCTGGTCTGTTTGTATATGTGCGTATGTTGGCATTTTTTCAAACCTTTCTAGTAGGGGCGGGTTTCGCCCAAGAGCTCAACCAACGCTTTGTATTCAGATTCACTGATGGTGTAGGCATGTCCGTCCATACAGTGCACAAAACCTTTTCCTGTGCCGTTGTATTCTTCTACCATAACGATGTTATCCAAGTTGAAAATATTTCCGCCTAAATTTGTGAAATTCATGTTTTTTTTCCTCCGTGATGTCTTATTTCGTCATGAATTTGGGGTATGGGGTGAAACCCCATTTTAGAGGTCCACGTAGGTGGGCCCTTGTTTTTTCGTATCGATAAAGGCTCGAATTGCCATAGTTGCTTCATGTGGCTCATCGATGGCGACTTGTGGAAAAAGTTCCACCGCATGCTCTGAGAGTCCGCTTTGCTCTAACCGTTCTTCTGCACGGGCGACGTTGTAAACAGCCGTCCCTGAAAGTTTGGTAATCCACGCTTCATCGCCAATGGCATAGAGTTGCATAGGCGTCATTGTTCGCTCGATGACACCGTTGTCATGAGGTTGATAGGCACTTTTGCGCTTCAGTGCTTGTAGTAGTCGTTGCATAGGTTGCCAGCCCCACCGGTTTTTTTCAATGATGTCCAAAAATTTTTGAAACAAGGTTTTGTCCATCTCGACCTGCGACAGCAAATGGGCGAGAATCCTTCTTAGTTCTTTTTCCGTTGGGTGTTGTATCAGTTGATGATAATACTTCGGGTATTTCTCAGCGACCATCAATCGTATGCTCTCTGATTTGTCATGAATCAGTATTTCCGGACAATGTCCATTGTAGGCTAAGAGCTTTCGTAGCTCATAACAACCACGTTTCGCCCACTCTGCATAACGCTCTTTGTATTCACCTTTCCGAAGGTGCAGATTGATGTCGCGCCATTCGTGGTTTCTAATTAGTGTATCAATATCGGTCATGTTTTTTCTCCTTGACTCCGGCCGGGGTCTACTTGTTTTTCTGAATGACTTCCGTATAAGCGTTCACAAAGGCTGCTTCACTGATATCTTTTCCTTTTAGTGCACCCAGAACGGTATTAACTTGATTTCCTGTCAACTGTGTAGACCATAGGGGATTACCGTTTTGATAGTGCTGCCAAGGTGTCATACTCTTATCTAAGAGGGTCAAGGATAAGTTAAGTGTGGATGCCTTATATCTCAGACCTTTAATGGTGAAGGAGCTGAGGGTTGTGGGAACAGGTAGGGTAAGAAATCGCTTCAGAAGTTCCGGTTCGGGATTTACTTGACCGTTCAGTATTTGATAGACAGCGAGCCATTCTTGGTCATTATTGATTTTTAGGTACTGAGCGTGGCCAGGATGTTTGTGAACTACTGTTGCTCGAATAGCTGCAGAAGTATCATGGATGAGGATGTCTGGGCATTTACCGTATTCAGCTAATCGCTCCCGAATCTTTCGGCTTCCGTTCTTAGCCCATTCTTCGTATCGCTCTTCTGCGTAGCCCTTGTCGACCAAAGTGCACTGCACGACGTCTTCTGTTGTGTCGATTAGTTGCTTGATTCCAACCCCGAACCAGACCATGATTTCTCGATACCGACTGGACAAGGTTGGTGAAAAATAAGGCTCGAGGTTGAGTCGTTCACCATTTTCCAATCGTTTGTGGAATTCACGCAAGGTGAAAATAGGTTGCTTTACCATGTTTTCCTTTCTATTTTAACTTAGCTTCTTGTTTGTCGTATGCGACTCTAGCCGTTTCACCGGCACGGACATCAGCGACATAAGCCTCAAGACAGTCATGAGGATTTATGTTTTCCCGGTCCGCAAGTTGGTGAAGCATGAGAAATCGGCGTATGGCGTTTACGCTGAGACCCTTTGTCCATAGGGATGACCTATCTCATACAACTGGACCGGAGACATGGTTGCTTCGATGGTGTTCGTTGTATTCGTTGTATGCCCATAGCTTTCTAATTTTTCCTGCACAGCTTGGTGAAAGGTTGGTGACGCTAGTCCGCGGAGTTTGGTGATTTTGAGTAACTCTTCTCTGTCCGGATTCGGGTCACTGACAACCTTGTCGCACCATTCGAAATATTGAGTCCTTTTTTCCATCACACGCCGGTCATACGTGAAAGCCCAGCGGACGACAGATATCGCAATGATAACCAAAACTAGGACTATAGATAATTTAGCCAAGGCTATGATGACCTGTCGAATGTTGTCAGCATCTGTCGCCAAAAGTGTAAATGTCATTCTATCGGTTCCTTTCATGTGCATTTTCCACTCGGGCTGACCTATGACGTTCGATGAGGTCATCCATGTGGTTCTTTAGTTGAAAGAGGGGCGGGATGTTACCTGCGCCAATAAGCTCATCCCAAACCTCTTCCAGTGTTAGTTCTGTTTCACTTTTGGCCAACTTTTCTTTGACCCATTGCAGGCTCTTTATATCTTCAGACGTGAGTTCCTTGGCCCACATGGGGCTATCTTGGAGATAGAGCTGTTTGGTTGTCATGGTTCGCTCAATAGTGCTTGCGTTGTGCTCCATCGCAGCGAGCTTGATACGTAAGGCGTCTATGCGATTATAGGTATATTCAAAAAGTTTTCGAGGAACCTCTCGGCTCAAGAGGTCTCTGAGTAAATGGATGTCTGGATGTTCTTGTGCCCACATGACCCCAACAATGGTATTCCACTCTCGTCGGGTGATTTTCTTTCGAAAAAGTTTGGGCAAATAACTATTATCCCGGTCCACAACGGAGCAGCGAACGCTAGCTTCTCGATCCTGAATCAGTTTGTCTAAAAAATAACCCTCATAGGCGAGGCATCTCCTCACTCGACCGGTGCTTTTTAACCACTCCCTATAATGGTTCGTGGCTTGTTGGCTATTAATGAGTTGGACTTGTTCGTCTTCTGTGGCTGTCTCTGCGATTTGCTCGATAGCGATTTCCTCAGAAATGAGCCATTGTCGTCGTTTGTATACGTCATCAGACGGGTCTGTTACTCCGGGTGTATGTGCTATATAGGGTGCGTAATCATCAATTTCACCATTCATGACAGCTTTTTTGAAGTTACGAAGGTTTATCATAATTTTTAGTTTTTCTGCGACAGTTGCCATTGAGTTTTCCCTTTCAGATAGTCTCGCAGTGTATACAGGCCATCGTCAGCTCCTAACTGATCTTCATTCCATAGTACCGTCCGGATTTCACGCGGTGTTAGGTTCGACACCCAATAGGGCGCACCCGATGTATAAAGTTGTTCAGCGGTCATGGTTTTCTGAAGTTGTGTTGGCGGCTCTGTCGCAGCTCTGTAGCTCAAGGACAAGGCGTCCAGTTCGAGTTGTTTCTTCCAGTCAAATGCTAATTCACGAGTATCTAATTGTAGGAACCACTCGTAGACCGATTTTTCGTCACTCGTTATCCGCTTTACGTGTTCATGTAGTGCTTGTGCAATGGTGTCCCACATAAAGGTTCGATAGGGGCAGTGCGTCACTTCAAAACATTTTTGTGCATAGCGGATATCCTTTAATACGACCGCTTCACGAACTTCTTCGTAAGTATCAGTCGCTAAAATATCTAAACAATAACCTTGTTCCGCCAATGCTACTTTGATATCTCTGATTTTTGAGCTATTGCTTTTCTTTTTGGCCCATTGCTCGTACAATTCAGGGTGTTGCCCGCGCTCCACCATTTCAGTAGTTAAGTTCTGTTCTTCTGTCATTTTTCCTCCCTGGTCCACATGGGTTGCTAATTTTCACTATACGATTGTCCATAGTTGTCCCTCTCTGGTATTGGTCCCACGGTTTGGTTCGTCGTTAGTTTTTCGATTGTTAGCTTGTTAAATATTTTAGTTATTTGTTCAAGGGTTTGGTTGCCCTCTAGCATGTCACAAATGGTCCACACGCGCAAAAACGGTAAATCACGAGCCCACATGGGATTACCTATCCTATACAGACTAACTCGGTCCATGGTTGTTTCCAGCAATGTTGGTTCGCGTGACAATGCTTGGTATTTAATCTTTAAGTAAGGGTTGTTACCATACTCGTTTTCGTAATAGGCGATTTGTGATGTGAGAACATCCAAATCAACAGTGACTAGGTTGTCAAGTGCGTTATTAATCATGTATTGATCATCTAAATAGTTGATTCGTTGTTTGATATAGGAAGGGTCTTTGATCATGACCGCTTGCCGTATTGTGTGTTTTCTGTCATGGATGAGAATATCAAGGCAATAGCCCTGTTCAACCAATTCTTCACGCACGGCATCACTTCCATATGTCGCCCATTCCCTGTATTTTTCGGTTTTAGAACCTGACTTTATGTGTTCGATTTTTTCTTGCTCTGTCATCATTCCCTCCCAGTGCTACAAACAAAATAGGTAAAAGAAAAAAAACGATGAGGGGTTTTCCCCCATCGTTTAAGGTTTGATTGTGATGCGCCAATGATCACCGACCTTATGGTGGTCATAGGCTTCTTCGTCCACTTGAACCGTGACCGTGTGTTCTCGACCATCCTTGTCTTTCCCGTTTACATCAAAATAGTATTTGTCGGGTATTTCGTCCTCGAAATAGAAGGGCGTATCGCCTACCATCATCACACCCATCTCTTTGTGCGCTTCTGTCTTATGCTTGTTGATGATTGTGCCCGCGTCGATTGGTGACTCACAGGCGGCGAGAACGAAGAGACTTAGAAGGAGAAGGAACCCTTTTAGTAAGCGTTTCATCGATTTTCCCTTTCTTAGTCGAAAATTTTGTGAATAATTGCGGTATGGATTTCATCTTCTGGCAATTCCAAGCTGTATTGGACGTCGGATGCTTTATTGATAGTATCAACCAATTTTGTCACACACTCACAGAACTGCTCGAATGTGAAATTCTCACTGAGTTTGTAGCCCACGTATTGTGTGCTATATTTTGGTGTGCGGTAATCGCGTACATAGGCGAATTCATCGCTCATGTTGGCTTCGCCTTGTGCATTGGTTGAATTTTTGAAAATGATGTAGGAATCAATTTCTGACCAAGACTTTTCTTTGACGTCTTTTGTCAAATACGCTTCCTTGTTGAGGTTATCTGCATCGGCACAACAACTACATATGTTTCGATAGGTCATAGCAAAAATTGGAAGGTTGTATTCCTTTTGGAGTTCTTTAGCAATTTTAGCAACTTCTTTCCATGTTAATGTTTTCATATTTTTCGCCTCGTTGATTTTTTCAAAAAGAAATGGGGGTATGGGGCGAAGCCCCATTTAATGGGTCCGAGTATTCGGACCTCTTTGTGTTAGATGTGACCGGCTGTCTTGCGTTTAGCGGCCATGTCCTCAATATAGGCAACGATGTCATCTAGTTCCGCGTTCCTGTCTTCTACGTTCTGAATCATCGTCATCTTATACAAGCTCAGGTGTATAGCCCAATAGGGTGAACCTGCTTCGTAGAGTTGACGCTCGGTCATACTCATTTCTAAAGTTGTAGGTTGTCCACCTGCTTGTCGTTTTCGTTCCATCACTCGAGGGTCTGGTGAGATAATGCGATTCTGCTTTACCCAGGTTCGATTCAGTTCGAGAAAGACCGCATAGTCATCGAGGTTTGGATGTGGATGGTTCCAATAGTAGTTATTGATTCGTGTGAGAAGCTCACTATCCTCAAAATGATTGGGAATGTACTCTGGCATGTGCTCTAAGGCATACCATCGTACGCTCGCATTCTTATCCGTTAGATAGTGGTCAATGAAATAACCACGTTTCGCCAGGTCCACTCGGATACCGACATCTTCGCTATCTTTCCATTTTTCGTAATACTCGGTTTTAAGGCCAAAACGAATGAGTGCTCTGTGATATTGGTGATTTTTCGACTCAGACATCTCGTCAATTAAAAGTCCGTGATACACGAGAGCATCCGTCGCATTTTTTGGCAATCCGATGTTCTCAATATCTGAAAAGTTGATAGTCCCGGCTTTGACATCTGTCAGGAAGGTGTCCATAGCTTCATGCTCACGTCGACGCAAACCGTTGTATATTTCATTTAATTTGTTCGGGTCCATATTTGTGACGACCACCTTTCTTGTTAAATATGTCAGGAACTATTGGTTCGTTCATCTGTTGTGTACAACTGGCTCGTACATACATAAATATGTATTAGTCAGTTGTTTCTGCAATTGCTCAACTAGTTTATTGTATACAAATGGGTTGCCACCATATTCGGCATCATTTTGTACAAAATATTTTGCAATAAAAGGGTTACCTCATCGCTACGATAATGCTGTCGGTTGTTCCGCTTTGTGCATTATCACAATCCGATGGATACGTGCTTGATGGTCATTGAGTATTGTTAGGTTGTTTCCTGATTGTAGCATGGGTTTAACGTCAATGAGGTCCTCAATTCCATTGGTATCAATGCGTTCTTGTGCGAGTAAGATGAATCTTACGGAAATAGGATTGAGATTTCTAGCCCATGCTGGATGGCCTATTCGATACAGCTGCCAGGGATCCATGCTTTTTTCCAGTAGTGTTACTGGTTCGTTCACAGCTAACAGTTTGATTCGAAAGGCCTTCAGAAAACCTTTGTGAGCTGGTACGATATCCGGAATCTGCAGATATTTGATATGTAGTTCCAATAACTCAGCAGATAGTTCGGCTTCACGGCATAGATGTACGTGATTACTACGATGCCAGCTAATATCCGTATAATTTTGTTTGTCTTCCACCATATAGTCACCTTTCTGTGTTGCACTCTATCACGAACAGGTCCCGCGATCATAAGCTTCCTCAAAATCCATACCGCATTCCAAGTACATGAGCACATTGTCGATCTGTTTGACACGTAGGTTTTTAGCCCAAAGATGACTCCCCGAGTTGTATAGTTCAGTGGGTGTCATCGTAGTGTGAAGCACTGTCGGTACCTCGTCTTGAGCCGTTTTCTTTGTTTTAAGCGTCGCGACAGCGTTCTCACTATTTCCCGTCCAATAATCGATTTGGCAATCGAGGATGCGATGGTCGATATGCGTCATCTCAAGGACGGCCTTGTACATGCGTCGCATGTTTGGCTCGCCACTGAGATAGGTTTCCACCATTTCAGGATGATTCATCATAGCCATATTCCGGATACGTTCGTCCTCATCGTTGATGAGTGTATCAAGCTCGTACCCTTTTCGTGCGAGTTTGTATCGAACACTCCAGGTACCCGTTTCGGCCCATTCCTGGTAAAGTTCTTGATACCTTCCCGCTTCGATGTGGTCAAACATTTCTTGTTCTTGCACGGTTTACCCACCTTTCGTTACGCCTTTCGCAGTAAGTCGTGGATTTGCGACTGGTCATCCCGCTGTTCGAAGTATACGATTTCCGAAAGAATGTTGAGCGGTAGGTTCTTCGCCCAAATCTCGTTCCCTGTTCGGTATAGGTCGTACGTGCTCATTGTCGACTCTAATAAGGTTGTTGGTCTTTCGACAACTTCTAATTTTCTTTTAACGGCTTCCGCTTGACGACTTTTACTATTCCTCCAGTGATTTGCCAGAGCTTCTAATATGCATCTGGATACGTGTGTTTCGTTCTTCACGATTTCGTATATATCATTAAGGTCGTATTCGTATTTGATGCGTCGTTCTGCATAGCTAGGATTGTCAAACATAATGACTCGTCTAATATCGCGCTCGTCGTCATCGATGAGGAGGTCGTGTTCGTAGCCGTTTAAGGCGAGCGTGTACCGCACCAGGGTTGATGCTGTTTGTGCCCATTCGTGATACAATTCTTTGTTTTTTCCCTTGTTGATGCTCATCAACTGTTCACGTTCGTCCATTTGTCCCTTTCTAGCTTTGTGGTGCATTTAATATTTCTTTATGAATTTTCGGTATGCTAACATAGTTTCCATCCTTTGTATTTCAGTCATTTTAGCTACAATTTTTCCTTTTGGATATCCATGAAATAATGAGCTAGGTCGTTGAGACCTCGTTCAGCTGTATCCACAGCATCCCACGTTTCACCCAGTGTCAATCCTTTGCACCAAATAGGACTCCCTAGAGTATGTAGTTGGTAGCGATATAATTCTAAATCAGTAGGTGACGGTTCGTTCTTGCTCGCGAGTTCAAATGCGTCAATGTAATCTGTATCCCAAAACGTACCCTGGTCGTCCATATACTTGTATGTCATGTTTCGATAACCTTCTATAATGTCACGAGGTAGTTCCGTGCGTTTGAGTAGGTGGTCTTCGAAAGCATTATAGTCGCACTCGTTATAATAAATGGTAGTGTCAGCTCGGACATCGGGGTCGGGATCATCGATGAGAATTTCTAACATTTGACGAGCATCAGCCAAGGCTGATCGTACTTCTTTTGGGCCGGTTTTTGCCCACTCTTTGTAATGCTCTTTTCCTTTGCCAGCTTTGATGAGGGCAATCATTTCGTGCGTTTCCATATTAGTTTCCTTTCAGTTCGTCAATGATGACGTCACACGTTTGGGTATCGAAATTTTGAATATCGCGCATATAGAGGTCAAAGACCTTGTCCATAGAACGTACTAATGCTAACTCGTTCATTCCAATACTTTCTAAACCCTCCTCGATGTAATACACGGCAGCAATTGTTTCCGAGTCTAATCCGTCGCCCCATTTGGGACTACCCATTTGATAAAGTTGTCCTCTGGTTGCCGTCGCTTCGAGTGTGGTTGGTTTGTGTTGAAATGATTGAAGACGTAACCATAAGACGTCAAGTCCGTGACGATATCTCTGTAGAATTCTCGCTTCTTCCTCCTTGGGTATTTCTTGGTATAAGAAGTTGCGCAATTCCCAATGGGTGTGTGGTTTGTCTAATAGTTTCACGTAATCATCGTACCACTTAAATTCGTCAAACATCCTTTTGCCTTTCTAAAAAATTCCGTGAAAAAATAAGTGACCCTTTCGGGTCACCTGTTATAAGTATAGTCCATCGTCTAAACCGTTCAAGTCATCTTGCGTTAGTTGTGTGTCACCGGTGAGACTTTCAACTAAGACAATCGATTTTGGCGTTCCTATTGTTTTGTTTTTGAACGGTTTGTTTAAGAATTCAAGGACAGCTTCTTTTGTTGTATCACCGTAGGTGAAGTAGACTTCTCCAGTCTTATGATTTTCCTCATGACCCAAGATAGCCAAATGACCGAATTGGTCCTCAAGCAGTTGGAATTGACCCCCGCTATGACATTCAGGACCTCGGTCAATGTTGACGTAGACGTTATGCACGGTCATATTGTCGTTTGTGATGTCAGAATACGTTCCTGCCAAATCACCTTTGTAATTGGCTCTTGTGATGTTCGCATTCACTACGAAATTCATTTGTTTCGACGTAAGTGTTGAATCAATGATGGTTGAGTATTTCGGGACAACCTTAGTGAGTGTGGAGTTTGTTATTGTTGAGGCAGTTACTTTGCGCGTGCAGGTAGAGTTTGTGATAGTCGAGCCAATACACTCACTCACAGTTGAGTCGTGCACGACTGAGTTTTGAATATACTGTCTACACACCCCAGCGCTAGCTCCATTCGCTTTTGTGTTGTGCAAGTCAGACTGAAGGACATACGTGTAAGCCGAGATACGGCTGTCACCGGATACGGTAGACTCACTATCTACCCATGGATAATAGACCGTGTAAATGTTGGTTTTTGGTTTAGCTAGTACATCTAATGATTCGATATACCCACCTTTTAAAACGTCAGTCGATTTGTCATAATCGTTCGCGCAAACCCGCTTATGGTGTTCGTCCGGATGGTCCATATATAGGCGGTATAGTGTGCGACCATGTTTTGTGATTTGGTCATTTTGGTCTAATCTGTAACTTGGTTGATTCGCTGTCATTTTGCCCTCCGGTTCAATTTTAGTAATAAGTATATTTGAACGCGTGTTCGACATCAACGACTGGTGTCCCAGGGTCGTATTCATCTAGATATTCAGTGTGAGGTTCGGCTGTTAGTTCTAATGTGATGAAGCGCGCTGTCAACCCAGTTTCTTTTTTAACAGTGTCAATATCATCTAATGTGATGTTCGCTGCATCATCAAATTCGTAAACAACATGAAAGAGTTCTACCTCTGCAATGAGTTTTAGTTCACCCAATTGTACACGAGTTGTTTGGTTTAACAAGTCCTCGAATGGTTGACGAACCTCACGGAGCCGTTGCGCGTCTAAGCGAGCTAGTTCTTCAGCTTTTTGCGGCGACGTCGTTCTAACACACAGGTTAATGTTTCCACTTGATTTGGGTCATACTGTTGTGCGATGGTTGCTTTTTTGGCCTTTGCCCAAGTTTCTACTTTCTGAAGCAGTTGCTCCGTGTTGTCGAACGTTTGTTCAAAGTATTCTTCCCACTCCTCTTTTGTGGCAAGATATACGTCTTTGCGTTTGTTTGAATAATGTACTCGAATTGCTATAGTCATGTGCTCACCTCGCTTTTGATTTTCAAATAGAAATTGGGGTATGGGGCGAAGCCCCATTTGATTCGGGCCGAGTATTCGGACCGAATTCGAATATTGGTCGATGTTCGTTTTTGCGAGTGTTCTCGCTAATTTTCGTTTTCTGAAATTTTGATGTCGTTATGGTATACTGGTAGTAGGAATACTATAGAAAGGTTTTGGTTAAATGTTTAAGAAATTGAGGGACATTTTGGTCTCGCCCAAATACGAAATTACGGATATATCTGAGGAATTTGAGGGCGAAACGCTTTATCGCATTAAGGCCCTTCGCGACTTCGGAAATGTCCATGCTGGTGAGTATGGAGGTCTCATCTCCGAGGATGCAAAATTATCGTCTCGCGGTAATTGTTGGGTAGAAAAAAATGCTAAGTTGTGTAAAGGCTCCAGGTTGTCGGGAGATGCGATCATTGCTGGTCATGCGGTCGTGTCGAATTCTGATGTTTCTCTACGGGCTCACATCGATGGTTACTATCGCGTTTACGATTCAACCATTTCTGGGGATGTGGCGTTACTTGACAAAGTTAACCACCCATCCTATCCTGACACTGTGCGGGATTCTGCTTTAAGCGGTAAAGGTAAGTTTACAAACTGTAACTTTTCGAATGCTGAGGTTTCGGGTTTTGTGGAGATGTATGGTTCAGAAATTTTGAATTCTACCGTGTCCAATCCTGAGGCGAAAAAAGTCCTGAAGGTGAGCGGTACCAAGATTAAGGATAGTGAAGTTTCTGGTACTTGTGATATCACAGAGTGTATCATCGAGGACCATAGTCAAGTTAAGGGTAACGTCTATTTATATGATTGTATGCTCTACAATTCTTCAGCCTTTGACAATGCCCGTCTTCGATGGTGTCTTCTTGCCAATCATGCAACAGTCAAAGGGTATACATGGACGGAATCCCGCGTATTTGACTTTGTTGACGATCACTACGTGAAAAGTTATGAGGGTTTGTTGCGTGAGCGCGATAATATTGTTCGTTCTTCTGATGAACATCAAAGTACAAACGATGGTTTGGCTAATAATGTTGAGCCATTGGACGCGTCCACGCGGTTACAAAATAAGGACGTCTATGCGATTATCGACTCGCCGGATGACCAACACTCACGACTTTTCTGGGTTGTTCTTAACCACGACGATGGTGTTGACACCAATGACGATAAAGCATCTCAGCTAGCTGATTCCTGGGGCCGCGTAGCCGTCAAAGTCTTAGAGGATGGCCAACCACTCATCGATGGTGTCTCTGAAGAAGAGCTGTCTCACGTACCTACAAATGATCGACACGGTGGTGTCCACCCTGACTTCATTTCTGAAACCCTTCATCAGATTCAAGGTGGTCTTAGTCTTGGTGATTACAATCTCCAACGTTCGATTAACCAACTATCTGATGAGCAAACATCTGAAATGTATTTGTAGACATAACAAAACACGACTCAGGTATCTGGGTCTTGTTTTATTTTTGGGCCATTGGGGAGATTTGGAGAAAATTGGATTCCAATTTGGATTGAATGTTAGCGCTTACAACCCTTGGTATAACTGACTTTCTCTTCTAACTCTTTATTTTTGAAAAAAAAGTTAGAAAAATTTTGAAGAGTGGTCAGAAAAAATTTTTTTTGTGAAGTCGATGCTTTGACGTTCAAACAATCCTAAATCGCTTCATACCGGGTTTTGTTACCGCTTTCAAAAAATCCAAATTTCAATCCAAAATCGTCCAATTCACAAAGTTCACTTTTTACTCAGGCTGAATATAGTCACTGTCAACTTAGTTTTTGAGTGCTTCTTCTATCGCCGCTTCAACTGTGTCACCGGCTATTCGACTTCCAAAAAAGTGCTCGATTTGATACATCGATAGACCTTTAGCCCATAAGGTATTCTCGGTTTCGTACAGTGCAACTCGAGACATAGTGCTTTCAAGCAATGAAACCTCATCTCGTTGTGATTGAAGCTTGATTCGTATGATCCGCGCCTTTGGTCGGCCTTCCGCTTCCCAAAATTGGAGCAGTAGCTTCAAAATCTCTGGGTCTACGTAAACGTCATCCTCGACCATCGCTGTAATGAGTTCCTCATCCTGCCCAGTCTTTAAACGTTTGAGGACATATTCTGGACGCCGTTTCATATAGATATAAACGATGGAAACCCCTGATTTCAATCGGGGGTGGAAATCGTTTCTTTAATTTAAACATTTTCTATGTTTTGGCTTGCTTTCACTAGAACTTTATGATATAATGTATATATGAAGTAAATGAAAGGAGCCTGCAAATGGAAATCAGTTTGACATCCAAATTACGAATTGTATTTCAGTCTGAAGCAGACCGAAAGAGTGCTTACGATACACTCATTGCTTATCGTGACGCCTGCAATTACGTGTCGGAGTATATTTTCAATCACGATTTTGTTCTCAAACAAAGCGAGTTACAAGCAGCTCTTTATCATGAGCTTCGCAATCGATTTGGTTTGAAATCGCAAATGACGCAATCTGTTTTCAAAACGGTTATTGCTCGTTATAAAACCGTTCAAACGCAACTTCGTAAACAACGAGTTTGGGATGGCTATAAAAAGGACAATCACGGTAAGGATGTTCCAAATTATATCAATAAGGATTTAACCTTCCTGTGGAAACCGATTGTTTTCAAACGTCCCCAATTAGACCTTGTGCGTAACCGTGATTATAGCTTCAAAGACAATTTGTTGTCTATGAATACCATTAACGGGCGCATTTTGGTCGAGGTTTATGGTCTTCCCGAAAACCCTTATTTCGATGGTTCATGGAAGCTTGGAACTGGGAAAGTTGTCCGAAGTGGGAAACACTGGTTTTTCCACGTCGCAGCAAGTAAAGAGGTTCCTGAATTCGAACTACCTCGATTGAAACACGTCGTCGGTATCGACAGGGGCTTGCGTCAAATTCTAACCTCCTATGACGAAAAGGGTCAAACTCGCTTTGTCAATGGTGCCTTTATTGCGAAAAAACGAAATCATTATGCTAGACTCCGAGCACGCCTTCAAGCAAAAGGTACGAAATCAGCTAAACGTCGTTTACGTGCCCTAAGCGGACGAGAATCCCGTTGGATGAGTGATGTCAATCATCAACTATCTAAGACACTCGTTCAAACTTACGGTAAACAGACGCTATTCGTCCTTGAAGATTTGGCAGGCGTGACATTCGACACCGTTCACTCGCGCAAGAAAGAGAATCGTTATGAGCATCATTCTTGGTCTTTTTATGACCTAGAACAAAAACTTCGATACAAGGCTCACTTAAACGAAAGTGAAGTCGTCTTGGTTGACGCTCATTATACCAGTCAGCGATGCCCTAAGTGTGGAACCATCGATAAATCGAGCAGGGATAAAGGCCTTCATCAATATATCTGTTCCAACTGCGGTTATTCAAGCAATGATGACCGAGTCGGTGCCATGAACATTTACGATCTTGGTAAATGGTATGTATCAGGTGTTGAAAAACCCGCCTTTTCACTCACAAATGAATAGACATGCGTAAACGTATGTCATTGCCGTAGCCCATCAACCTGCGGATTTAGAAATGCGTTTCTAAAAAGAAGTCTCAATTGTTTTGTTCAATGAACAAAGAATGTGGAAGGAAGTTTTCTTCTATTTGACCACCTTCAAATTAGGGACAAACCACCTACTTCAGTGGGTGGTAGTTGATTTCAGATAGTGCTTTACCCATTTCGATTCCTTTCTAGTTAAATATTAAAAACCATAGGTTGGATACCTATGGTTTTTCGTCATTTACTGAGGGTTGGTTCTTCAGAAGTTAGTTCTTCAACAGCTGTTAGCAGTGCTATATCATCGAGTGCTTGAAAGTTTTCGTTCAGCTGTTCATTTTGTGTGTAAGAAATTTCGTTAAATTGTCGGAAGTTATTGAGCAATGTGCGGGCATCATCCACAAAGGTTTCAGCAGGTATTATGTGATGGGCCTCTGGTCTGAATGAAACGGCCGTTTCTTTGTTTCGATTTTGTTCATCTGGTGCTTCACCAAAAATTTCAGTTCGAATGTAGCGTTTACCATCTTTTTCATAGTCCAGACAGTCGATGAGCCATCCATCTGGTGTGAGGGTGATGATGCCATCGTATTCGGGGCGCCGCAATGTTTTTCCTAGGTTTGCCGTTTCCACTAAATCCCTAAGGCCTCCTGCGTTGCCGACTCGGCGATAGGTATAGTCAATAGGTTCAGGTTCGGAGCTAACTTCAAAACCATTGCTGTTTAGTTTGTCCGCGAACTCTGTTTCAGTTTCTTGTAGTAGAGTTCGTATGGCTTGATGGTTTTGTTCTGAATCCTCAAACCAGTTTACAATTTTCTTTTTCGCTTCCGATAATTCCCCTTCGGCGTATGTGCCGTCGTTATAACGAATGTCACTCGAGCATGTAAACACTTGCTCACCTTTTTTAGCAACGGTTTTTTGTTGATATCGATTAATCGCTGAAATATAAATTTCTTCATCGAACATCTGCACATCAATTTCTCGATTGTCTGGTGCGAATTCTAATTCTTGTGTCGTCAACGTTTCGATAGACTCGACTACGTCCGGAAATCGTTCATTGATATAGCCCATAAGCTCAAGGATGGGTTTATAGTCATCAAATTCATCGACATATGCATCACCAACTTGGTAGTCAGAGTTGGTGTAGAATTCATCATCGTCAAAAACTAATGGTAAATTGTGTTCCTGTAAATAGTGGTTAAATGGGTCCATCCAGATATTTCCTTTCCTTCTGATACATCCATTATACCACATATTTCGGCCTTGCGGTTGTTTTAGCCAAGTCCCGCAAATACAGCTTCTATGGAAAACCCGCCACGTAGTTCGACACAAATTTTTTCAATACATGAAATATCTAGACCTCTCGCCCACATTGGGCTACCTACCTTATAGAGTTGGCTACGCGTCATCGTGGTTTCTAAGGCTGTCGGCGTGTGATGTCTCAACCGTTTCTTAATCAGAAATACCTCAGCTCTGCTATGGTGCATATTTTGCCAATAGCGAAGTTGGGATTCGAGAATATTGTCATCGATATCGACTAGACCCCGAATGACAGAATAAATATCTTCGGGGTCCTCATAGTTAAATCGTTTTCTGATATATTCGGGACGACCGTACATAACGATTCGTCGGATTGTTGTTTCTGGGTCATTGACCAGTTGGTCATGCTCGTAACCTTCCATGGCAAGTTCAACACGAATCCGATAGCTACCAGTTTTTGCCCACTTGGAATACAGTTCTTTGCAGGCCCCGTTCCGGATATGTTCTAGTTTTTCTTTATCCGTCATTTTATTACCTTTCTGCTGTGTAATTGTCAAGCCACTCCTCTGCGGTCATAGCCTCATGCCCCATATCGTATCGCATAGTGGCCAATTCGTTAAGAGTCATATCACTAGCCCAAATCGGTACACCTGCTGTATATAATTTTGCTCGTGTCATGGTCTTTTCTAACACGCTGGATTCGTACCGCATAGCCTCGAGTTTCCAATGTATGTTGTCTGCAACTGGTGATGATTTTTCTTCCCAAAGTTCGGCCAAACATTCGAGGATATCTTCATCGACGTGTTTGTCTTGCGAAACGGCAAGGGTGATATCTGTCAACCATTCTCGGTCGTTCATATATTTTCGAATGTATTTGGGATGTCGTTGCAGTACGGCGCGGCGCACACGTACATCATCGTCGTGTACGAGGGTCTCTGCCTCATATCCGGCAACCGCTATGGCGTGTTTCACACGTTCTGAACCATATAGGGCCCATTCGTGATAAGCGTCCTGACGTCTGCCGTTCTGGATACACTCTATCATGTCATCAATCCGCATAATAATAAAGTTCCTTTCTTTAATTAGATGGTCATTTTAGTCAGCTAGTTTTTCCAACTCTTTTCGTGTATCAATGACCTTTTCATCAACTTTGGCCGTCACATGGATTGTGGCTACTTTTTTGCGATATGATTCGGTTGCTCTGAACCATTTCTTCGTATGGGTTTCGGTGGTGAGGGTCACTTTATCAACATGATATGTTGCGTATTTCGCATAGTCTTTAGTATCCTTGCTTGGGTAGGTGATGTCGACTTTTGTATCGGCGTAGACTTTAACATCCTGTTCGTCTTTTTCGAGTTTCAGCCATGCTACATTGTCATCAATATCTTGGATTTGCTTATGGGTCAGGTCTTTCCCAATTTTTGTATCATCGATGGATAGACTGGCTCCCAAGTTATTTTCGTAGATGGTTTTTGATTTTGTTTGACTGACGGTTTTTGTTCGATTGTAGGTATACAACGGATTTCCTGTCTGTGCTGGGTCAACAGTACTCAATAGGCAATAAAACGCACTACAAAATGTAGTGAGCAAATAGGCGAGAGTTACCAATCGCAACCATTCAAGTTGATAGTGCTCGGTGATTTTAATAGCTATATAGGCGATAATCACCATTTCAAGAATAGTGAGAATTAAACCTGCGAGATAGTACCAGTTGGTTGTGTCATAGCTCGTAGGCTCGACGACGTATAACGATAGTACGGGGTAGCGTAAAAAAATGGTTGTTAGGATTTGAATAATTTTGTCCATTTGATTTCCTTTCTAGTTTATGTTGCACTTTTTTTCTGCGCTTCACATATGCGGATATGTCTTAAACGAGCCTTTCGTTATATGTGTGAAACGACTTCAATAGGTTCGTCGTATTTTGTCAGATATTCGTCCACATTCCACTGATTATCTTGACGTTTGATGTAGTCAAAATCCTCTTCGGTCAATTCGTGTCGCGTCCCCAATTTCTTTTTGGCATATTGGATACACCAAACACCGTGACCTGATATGTTACGTTTCCATAGAACCTTGCCAGCTTTAAATAATTGGTAATCGGTCATGGTCTTTTCAATAACACTAGGCTCCATCAGGGCTGTTTTGTATTTACTTTTTAAAACATTGAGATTGGCACTATTGGGCCTATCATATCGTAAAAACTGTTTGAGAAGGTCTGGTTCAGGGTTTGTTTGCGACATGAGTACATCATGAACAGCGTACCAAACTTCACTTTTGTCCATGTTTTTGACACGGTCCATCAGCAACCTTGTGTATTCGGGGTTGTTTTTTGCAACTTGGATGCGTACATCCTGATGGGAGGAGTGGATTAAAATATCTGGGCACGTGTTCGCTAGGGCAAGTGACCATTGAACGGTTCGGTTTCCTGTTTGTGCCCACTCTGGATAGTATTCCTTAGCGCGGTTATTGAGAATGAGCGTACATCGTATACCGTCATGGTCTATTTTTGCCAACTCATCTATACAAACACCTTCCTCCGCCATTGTTATTAAATGGTCTGTGTACTCTGATGGGTCCTCCAGGTAAGGTCGATAATTCTCGATATGGCCCGCTCGTATGCGTTTCTTGAATGTGTTTTGAGTGTCATTTTGCGCGTGAGCTAACTCCGTCAAGTAGCTTTTTGTGTTCTCATCCATGCTGATTCCTTTCTATTTGGTTAATGACGTATTCGGTGATGTCCTCTGTGCATCCGACTGGGTGTTGCGCTTTTCCTGCGTTTATTACTGCGTCGAAAAGGTGGTTGGCGTATCCAGTATATCCCATATCTTTCAGTTCCTTATCCGCAGCTAGCAGGCGCTGAACCTCATAGGCATTGACGTCTTTTGCCCATGCGGGATGTCCACATTCGTAGAGTTGCTCGGAAGTCATCGTTTTTGAGAAGGTGTCCAAGTGTCTAATCAACGCTTCATGTTTCATACGAATTCCGTCGTTGTTATAGTCCTTGGACCACTCTGTTTTTAGATATGCCTCTATAATAGCTGGTGGAGGGTTTCGATGGCTTTTGATAACGTGATGGATAATCCTGCGATCTTCTTCACAGTCCATTCGTTCAAGGCAATACCTAATATCTTTTTCCATGACCCAGCGCCGAACATCTGGGCGGTCTGAGGTGATGTAATCATTCAAAAACAATCCATTTTCGATGAACCATTGGGCCGCTACAGGACCTCGTTTTCTCCATTCCGCATATCGCTCCGGAAACAAACCTTCTTTCACCAAGTCCACAATTAGAAAGTTTCCATCAACTTCGATGCATCTGTCTAGTGCAATATTGTTTTTGGCGAGAACCCACCGGGCGTCGGCGCTTGTGAAATGATAGGGATAACCCTCGTCGCTCAAATCATCGAAATCGTGGAGTTGTTCGTCAAAGAAAATATCAAAATCGGTGATGGCACCCATAAGTACCTCATGTTCAAATTCGTTTATGTCCATTATTTGTTTCCTTTTCGTTCTTTCCGCCACGCCGCGCTAACTGTATACGTTCGGTCTAACATGACCCACAACGGTGGTATATCTTTGCTCCCTACAATTTCATCCCAGAACTTGCTTAGGGTGTTCGGTGCCCCGCAATCTTTTAATGTTTTCTCAACGCTTCTTATGCTGGATATCTTTTCCGCTGAGCAAGTTCTAGCCCACGCCGGACTTCCTTGTTGATAGAGTTGTTTCACAGACATGGTTTTCTCGAACGTACTTGGTTGATATTCCATAATTGCAAGTTTTTCACGAAGCAGTTTCAAATGTTCGTATGTGTGGTCGTACAGTCGGTCAGGGACTTCTCTTCCCAACAAATCACGAAGTAATTTTAAATTTGGTTGGTTTTGTATCCACATGACGGATACAATTGTATTCCACTCTGTCTTGGTGATGTGTTTTCGAAATAATTGTGGTAAATAGTTCGGATTGCTGCGGACTACAGAACATCGAACGTTCGCAGCCGTATCCTTGATGAGTCGGTCATGAAAGTGACCCGCGTCAGCAAGACAACGTCGCACTCTTTCGTTGTCGGACAACCATGACTCATAATAGTCAACAGCCTTGCGGTCACGTATGAGGCGGACCTTTTCATCCTCAGTTGCTGTTTTTGCTATTTCATCGATAGCAATCCCCTCCTCTATCAACCACTGTCTGCGGTAAGAGATTCGGTCTGTAGCACGTGTCACGCCTGGTATGTCAATGATATAGGGCATGAAATCGGTAATTTCCCCTTTTAGGGCCGCTTCTTCAAACTCCTTTGCGGTAAGGTTGGTCTTTTGTTCAGGTGTTTTGTTCGACATATACCAACATCCTTTCTAGTTATTTTCTCAAAACGAAATTGGGGTTTGGGGCTTGCCCCATTTAGTTTGCTTGCGTATGCGAGCAAAAAGAAGCAAAAAAAAAACGAAAAAAGGCTACAAATCGTAGCCTAATCGAGAGACCTTAATGGTCCCCAGTTGATACGTTCACCATCGTATACATCATCATAGATGCTGATTAATTCGTCGAGACGCCCTAGTTCAGCAAATGTTGTGCGATATCGATTTAGTTCCTGTGCGAGATCATAGGGTAAACCAAATACCCAATGAGGGTTATTCAGCATAAACAACTGCTTTGATGTCATTGTGGCGCTAATGGTGTCAACGTCTGTCCGATAAGCCTTCGCATAAACATACATAACGTCATTTTCATCAACGCCAAATGGCGACTCAATTTCGACCACGGGAAGGATAAGTTCGGGTCTTGGATTCTCACGGATCAGGTATTTGATGTGCATCCAATCATCCCAGTTTCGTAAGGATAGGAGTTCCCTTATATATTCTGGATGCTGGTTGAAGGCTGCATGCCGCACATTTTTGTTTTTATCCGTGATGAAAACTTCGGGATAATAGCCACGTCTCGCGAGGGCATACCTGACATCCCCGTTTTCGTGGGTTTTCCAGGTGTCATAATAGTTTTCAGCGTATCCATTTTCAATTAGAGCGACAATCACGCGAGGTTCGTCTCGCTCTGCTAACATATCAACGTGAAGACCGTGGCGTGCTAACTCAACCCGTAACTTCGCGTTTCGCAAATTCATGCATTTTTCGAGGTCATACTCACCACGTTCGATGTCGCGTTTGATTTGTTTAATTTCTTTGCTTCCGATTTGAGTCATCCCTCCACCTCCTATAAAAGAGCCACCTCTGGTGGCTCTTTTTATTTATTATTGTTCAAGTCAACTGATGGTACAGTTGTTTTTGCTTTTGTGTCAGCTTTTACTAGTTCAACTTTTTCAAACCCAAACATTCCAGCAATCATGTTTGTAGGGAAGCGACGAACCTTGTTGTTGTATGTAGTTGCGACTTCGTTGTAGTCGTTGCGGGCTACGAAGATACGGTTTTCGGTACCTTCAAGCTCAGTGATTAAGTTTTGTACTTGTTGGTCGGCTTTTAGTTGTGGATAGTTTTCCTGCACTACGAGCAAACGTGAAATGGCTGAGTCAAGCTCCCCTTGAGCCTGTTCTTTTTCAGCTTTGGTTGCTGAGTTTGAACCAATTTTAGCTCGAGCATCTGCAATGTGTTCAAAGATATCACTTTCATGCTTCATATAACCCTTGACGCTGTTGACCACATTTGGAATAAGGTCGTAACGTCGTTGAAGAGTTGTTTCAATTTTGGATTGTGCTTGCTCAACTTTGGTTTGAGCGCCAACAAGACTATTGTAAGAACCCCCGATGAGAAGTCCAATAAGTACAAGGAATCCAATAATTCCGCCAATGATTGAATAATTTTTGTTCATAATTTTTCCTTTCTGTTTACCAACCGCTAGAGGCTCCGCCACCTGAAAATCCGCCACCTGAGAAACCACCACCAGATGAACTGCTAGATCCACCTGAGAAGCCGATGAATGAACCACCTGAACCATCTCCGCCGATACCGATGATAACAACGATAACGAAGAAAATAAAGCCGATGAGGAGGATCATCCCCACCATATCGTTCGAGGAGACAGAATTTTCGGATTTGATTTTCTTACCGTTGTTGGCATCTGTGATACTTTTGATGGCATCAAGCACTGCACCGTCATAATCCTTGCTCCGCAATTTTGGCTTCATATTGTCCAAAATGGCTTTACTTTGGATGTCGGTTAGCCTAGTAGCTAAATTGTCGGACACTTCGAGACGCGATTTCTTGTCATTGATGGCAAGGAACAAGAGTACGCCGTTATCGGTACCCTTATCACCAATTTTCCATTTGCGGGCGATTTCTAGTGTGGTGTCTTCGAGGTCTTTGTCATTCAAGTCCTCCATGATATAGACGCCAATTTTTAGTTTCTTATCTGTATTATCCGCTTCTTCATTTAATTTGTCAATCTTTTTAATTGTTTCTTTTGACAAAACTTTTGCTTGGTCATAAACTGCTGAATTTTCAGGTTTGTCAGCTATTTTGTTTTCTGAACAAGCAACTAAAGTGAAGAAACTACAGAACAAAGTTAATGCGATGAGCAGTCGTTTCACGAGCTTAGACATTCGTTTTCCTTTCTAGAACTTTTCCACAAGTTCTTTGATGGTGTCTTTCAGTTCTGACACGTTATTGTTGTGTAAGGTACTGTTGAGTAGGCTACTGTATTCGAGCGAAATGTCGAAATCGTCTTCCTTTTTGATGAAGACCCACTGTCGTCGGTTGTTTCGCTCAAAGGTAACGGAGTCTTCCCAGGCGGATAACGCATATTCGACACCGTCATCATCTACAAACTGCAACACTTCTTCATCCAGGTTGGAAATCAATTGATGAATGATATTTCGTTTCGGAGCGATTGCCTGCGATAAAAGATCCTTAGCATAGCATTTTGTTAAATGTGCTTCTAGTTCGTTCCACCAGCAACGTTGATTTTTGAACACGTCCATGGCTTTTTGGGCTGGTCTCAAGCTTTCCCCAGCCTCAATCGGGAGGGTCACAATCACTTGAGTGCCATCGTAGGACAAATTCACAGGAACCTGATAATCTAATTCATAACGTTTTTGCATACTGAAATCACCTTCGTAATGAACGATGGTATCTTTATGACCCACTAACCAAGTAGGTACTTGTACGCGTTCGTTGAACATAACACCAATATGCTTGATTTTTCGCAAGTATGGAACGAGTTCTTTTGGCAGTGTTTTGCCCAGTGGACATACGATTTCGTTTGGTTGCTCAAGAATATAGGTGTTGATTTTTTCACAATCCGCTTTTAACTTTCTCAATAACTGCTCAGAAACTTCTTTCCCGAATTTCCATGTGTTTGTGCGTTGTGATTTAATGAGTTGAACCTGCTCTCCGCTTAGCGACTTCACTTCGATACGCTCTGTGCTGAGGAAGTTGTAGTGACAGTTTAAGGTTAGTGCGAAATCGTAACCTTTCAAGCTGTCCTCAAAGTAACCGCCAAACATATGATTTAGTTCGGTAGCTGTGTATCCTAGTTGTGTTTCCAACAGAACGCTTGCAATAGCGTCACGAATATGTTCTTCGAGGTCTTCGTTGGTGATTGTTCCACACATGATGTTCTGGAGAAAATCAGATGAAAACATAGGATTCTCGTTCCACAAGGCTCCGTTGTACAAATTCATTTGTTGTCGTTTTGGAAGATAAGCTCGTTTGACATTCGTCTCCGGGTCACTCTCAATAAATAAGGTCACCTGTGCTGGTTGCGCCGTCTCTTCGGTTAAGGTAATGTTCAATGTGTTTGTTGTGAGTTGGTCGACAAGGAGGTCGTTTTCTAATGTGACTGTAAAATAGGCTTCTATTTTTCTACCCAAGACATCTTTGTCGTAGTTGAGGGGGTTCTTTTGGATGTCTGAAAATTTCATTTTTTTTTCCTTCGTTTAAAATATGCAAAACAATGATTTCAAGATAGTTTTAATAAAATTTCTTGAAAAATGTTTGGATGTTCTTTTGCGAGCGTTTCCATGATGGTTTGTTGCGCCGTTTTATAGACCTTGAACTTCTCGATATCACGTTCGGTTAAGACTGGTAGTGTTCCCTGGTCCAAGTTGTCTGTTAAGTCAGCGAGTTTAACCATCATCGCATCAACATTTTGACAAATATGGTCGATGTAGTCCTCATAACTCGTCTGCTCTTTGTCATGCGTAAGGAATTCTAAAATGTTCAAAACGGCTTCATCAATGCCTTGCTGTCGTAAGAACTCTGTGTCAAATGGCGTATCCTCGATGACGTCGTGAAGGATCGCGGCTGCTTTTTGTGTTTTGGTTCGAACATAGGTTGCGTTATTGGCCACGCGTAACACATGGAAAATATATGGATCGCCATTGCGTCGTTGCACATTTTTGTGAGCCATCGTTGCGATTTCCAAGGCCAACTGTAGTTGTTTGTTATTGGTCATTGTCGTGTCCCCTTTCTCAGAGTTCTTTCTAATATGATATCACGACTGATATCAGAATGCAAGTTTTCTTTAGAAAAATAGGAAAAGAAAAAAGGGCCCGAAGGCCCTAACGATTAAGATACGTCTGCAAGTTGAGTCATGCGAGACATGAAATCGATAAATGGTTTGTTGTAACTGGTGTCGCCAGTTTCATTGTAGAACAAGGCTGCCACACACGTCGGTACAATTGCACCGTCTTTTGTTTCAAGGAAATTGTGTGTGATGTGATGAGCCACTTTCACTTTTGCATCATCAGACTTCATTGTATCCCAGAAGGCAATAAAGTTTGATACGTCTTGTTTAGTGAAAGTTGGGTTACTTTCTTTCATTTCAGCAAGCCATGAATCAACTGTGACAATTTGTTTTTGTAATTCATGTGATGCGAAACGCTCTACCAATTTCTGGTCAACTGGTTTGCCTGTAACTACTTTTTCAAGCGGAATCGTTTCCAAAGTGTCCCACATCATTTTGGCAAAGAGCGGTCCAGCATCGTAACCGATTTGGTCACTAATGATGCTCGCTGTGAATGCGCGGTCACTTTCAAAGGCTCCAGACTCTTCCAAATCTTTCAACATGTCTGACAATTGATGCCATCCCTTAGGTGTACGCATACGAACGTCGTCAGTTGGTTGTCCGTAGAAGAACCCGAAGTGCTTAGCGTCTTCAAGGAATTGAATGACGAATGGATGAATGTCATTTTGCTTAGCCCATTCCAACCAGTCAAGACGGTCTTCCTTCATGTAAATGAAGTTGAAACGAGTCAAGTGAGCTGGGTCCATTTCAGTTGCAATATAGTCGGTGTCTTCGTAACCTTTCATTGTGCTAGATGGGTTCATAGCGGCGATGAAACGAACGTTTTTACCAAATTTTTGACCTTGAATTTGAAGCTCTGTCAATACAGTCATCCACTCTGAGATAACCGGGATTTGTGCACGTGCGATTTCGTCACACATAACAATGTACTTTTTATCGGGGTTATCAATAATTTCTTGGAACTTGTGGTGCAAAGCATATTTTACCAACGTTTTTTCGGTGCTATCTGCATCGTCATCATCCATGTCTACAGGTTGACCTGACAAAGCTTTCACAATCATTTCTACGAATGATTTCAACATAGCTTTCATGTCACCGTTTTGTGGTACAGGAAGGGCGTTATCCCCTTGGTTTTGTTGTGACATGTTGAAGTAAATCAATTCTGCACCAAGTTCTTTCGCAACTTGGTTACCGATTGCTGTCTTACCAATACCAGTTGGTCCAACCAAACATGGTACGATTTGTTGGTTGCGTCCTGTCATGTGAAATTTAAGTTTTTTGATTGCCATTGAGTTGTTATCCATAGTTCTCGTTCTCCGTTCTTTAAACTTTCTGGTGCGTATACGTCCAACACACTCATTGTAATTTCTTTTCAAAGAAAAATAGGGGTTTGGGGTGAAACCCCATTTAAAAGGGGGTCCGAGTACTCGGACCTCTTAATCATGCGATTTAATTCGAATAATTTTGTTACGGTTGTTGCGGACAGACAGTTCGTTGTTATCTGTTAACAACCAGGTGTAGTTTTTGTAGCCGTGAGTGTTGATTTCGTACTCACCCCCACCGTCTGTGAAGATGAATACTTGCGTTTCGCGAGGAAACTTGTTTTCCTTCAAGTAATCAAACACTGATTGGAAGGTGGTTCCACCACATCCATAGCGTGTGAAATCAACTTTGCGTGCGTTTGTCCCATCCAACTCTTGAACATGTGCAATTTCTGAGTCAAATTGAAGATGGGTGATAGGCATGTGCAAACGTTTAATGATTTGAACAAGTTCGTTCATGAACACTTCAGCTTCTTTCTGTGATACAGATCCTGAAATGTCATTCGCAAAAACTGTCGGCATCACTTGGTCAGCTAAAGTTCCTTGGCGATGAAGGGCCATTGGGTCACGACGGTATAGTCGGTTTGGTGACAAGCGTGTCCCTGTAATATGACGTCCCATCTTTTTCTGTACCTCTTGTTGCCACTTGACTTGTGGCGGACGATTGAGGTTTTCGATAGCCGCTTCAATATGTGCAGGCATAGTACCGCGTCCGCGAGCCTCAGCAGCTGCATTTTCAAAAACTGCACGAATTGAAATATCAACTGGAATGTAGTTTCCGTTTTCGCCCACTTCAGCGTCTTTCCATGGTTTTGCCGAGCACATACCAGCTGGATGATTGTGACTGTGCTGCCCATTCGATTGATTACCTTGACCATTACCTTGTTTGCGATTTTGGTCTTCCAATTTCTTACGGTCCTCATCAGACATGTTTTCGACCAGCATTTTGTAGTAATACAAAGAGCCAGCCTTTTTGTCAATTTCTGACACATCTTTGTGGGCTAATTTGGCAATCCAATCAAGGGATACCCAAGCTGAGTGAGGTTTGCGTAAGTGTTGGTTGATTTCACAATCCGCTGCAATATTTGAAATTGTGTTGTCAAGTTTCGCGTGAACATTCAAGTGGTCAAATAATAAGTGATAACCTTCGTGACGCAAGCCTTCAAGCATGGTTTCTACTGTGTAATCCGGTAAGATTTCCTTAGGATTGAAAAGCAATGTCAGTTGGTTATTCTGGTAGGTCACGGCATACATGGCGTCAAGTTCCATGTCTACGCGTTTAGCCAAAAAGTTAAAGGTGAATCCCCAGAAGTTGTCATCAGCTTCTTGAGGGATGGTGCTGTTTGCACCCACACCTGCGGATTGGCGAGTCAAAATGTTTACCAAATGCTCAACAAACTGTCTCGCTTGGTCATAGTTTCCCGCCTTTAGGATTTCTAATTCTTGATGAATTTGTGAGTTCATTTGGTTTCCTCCATAGTTTTGTTTTCAAAAAGAAATTGGGGTTTGGGGTGAAACCCCATTTTAGGGCCTTTGCGTATGCAAAGGCCCTATTGATTAAGGTAGTTGGCACATGCCAACAAAATATGTCCATGACACCATTTTGCCCCAGCTTGTCGCGATGTTTTTCCGTTGGAGCAAAAACATGCCACATTTTTGCCATGTAAGTTTTTAACAGCGTTTCGAAAACGTTGGTCGTCTTTAATTTTTTGAGCCAACCATTCTCGATAAGCTAAACAAACACGTTCCCGTTCTTGTTCGGATTTGTCATTCATCGGAAACGGGTTTCCATACATGGAACCTCGCCCGATGTAGACAGTTCCCTCGGGTGCGTTCCATTTTGAGAACACCCGATGCCCGTATTGGGCAAGTACAGTATCCAAATACTTGTTTTCCATGTTTCACCTCAGACTAGTGTTTGAATCATTTTTAGTAATGCGTTGAGGACTTTCTCATCCTTGTTGACCGTAGCAACCATTTCTTTTCGTGACAGGTCTTTTGGTAGCAACATCACCTGCGAGTCAGCCAAAAGACAAAAACCTTCAACCAAATCATCTAAATCGTAACCAGTTTCTTTCTTGACCCGACCACCCAAAACAATGTTTGTAGCATCAAGCAACATAACGGTGTTGTCATCATTGGTGTATAGCATGACACCATCATGACCTAGTTTGATGAAATCGGCATAGGAGTTGTCGGATAAGGTCTGATTCCAGAACAGGTCAGGGTCGGCATCTGCTGACACGATACCGTATACTTCTTGTTGGGCATACAGCTGCTCTTTGATGTCCAGACTTGGCAATAACTGGTCGAAATCCTGTGGTTCGACTTCGTGCACAAACAATAAGGCATCCTGCTCACCTAGTGCATATACACTATAACTTCCTGGCATGGTTGGTAGCTTATATTGGTCCTCTCCAATCAAAACCGCATTGCTAAAAGTGACATCTGCAAGATATTCTTGTTTCATGGTGTTTTCCTCACATTCTAATCACAATCTCGGCAGTATGTGTGCCCATCACGGCTTGCTAGTGCACCGCATATGCATTCTTCTAATTCACCGTCGTCGGCGATGCCACGACAATCCTTGCACAATTCCAACTCTCCGAATTGCTCCGTATCATACTTTTGCAAGCCATGGCACCAATCCTCGCAGTAATCACATTGTCCAAAAAATGTATGTTCCATCATTTTTCCCCTAATTTTCCATTTCATATGCTACACCCAAAAGTGCGATGACAACTCCAAAGCACAAGTACATTGCGTACTTGCATTTTTTAGCATCTTTTGTACGACCCTGAGCTGTAAAAATTCCTTGTGTGACAGCTAGTCCGCCAAGGCAAACTAGGACTAGGACGAAAATGATTGTTAATGCTTCGTATACTGGGTTCATGGGGCTTCTCCTCGCTTTTGATTAGTTTTCATATAGAAATTGGGGTCTGGGGCGAAGCCCCATTTAATCGACCTTGGCGTATGCGAGGGTCGAAAAAAAAAGAAGGCATACACCTTCTTCTACGCATCCATGTCGCTGTCATAATAGTATTCGTCCAGCCAACCATCACGCTCATTTAGTTCGTCCACGCTCACAAAGGGATGTGACTGCTCCCAGTTATTCATCCAGTTGATGATTTCGCGAATGGTCATTCCTTTTGCCCACGCGATATTTTTAGTCTCATACAATTGTTCGCGAGTCATGGTTTTTTCTAACTGAGTCAACTCTGTTTCGTCGGCGACCATTTTCATCCGCATTTCGGCACGATGGTCGATATCGCTGTATCCGCCGTAATCGTAAGAGTCGCGCCATAGTTGGTTGCTTAGGACATTGATATGTGATAACATCTCGTCTTCTGTGATGTCCTCTTTATCGAGCAAGAATTCACTCACGGCAAAAATATGTCCGTGTTTTGATGAGTCGATGATCTGCGATAACAGTTCTGGATGGGCTTTGAGTGCCATGTTAGCGACGCCTAGTTTTTCGTCATTGATGAATCGCTCAGGGAAATATCCTCGGGAGGCCAACTCGCGATTCACGGCATAGCTGTTTTGTTCCAGCCACTCTAAATAGTGCTCTTCATCTTCACCGTTTCGGATTTTCTCAAGCATTTCGTCCGGTGTGTACGTGTTTATCATGTTGTTTCCCTTCTAGTTGTGCGGTGTCACAACTCAGTGTTATTTGTTGCACTTTTCTAAAGTTAGCTTGACCAACCGCTCAACACCTAAAACGGAGTAGGTTTTACTGTCCGCGTCGGCCGCGCCAAACAAGGCGTCCAAATAGTTTTGGTATCCGCCTTTTTTTAATTTTTGTTCAGCCGACAAAATGTTGAGGATCATTTGTGGTGAATATGTTCTCGCCCATAAGGTACTTCCGGATTTGTACAATTGGGCCTTGGTCATTGTGGCTTCCATCGTATTTGGCGATTTTATCTGTGCAGCGTACTTGGTCAAGATACCGAGTTCCATCTTGGAAAATCTTCGAGGGTTGATTCCATCCACATAGGCTTCTAATACGTCCATATCTGGCGAGTCTTGTCGCATGAGAATGGGTAGTATATAGTCACGCATGGATTCGTTGGTCACACATGCGCGCAGGGTTTCCTGGTCCATCTTAAAGCCTTTCGTATTTCTGTTGGAAAAGTTCGGCTTGAAGGGTCATGAGGGCGACAAAAATGCGGTCACATGGAACTTCGTTCAGGCCATAGGTTTCATTATCGAGTTCACGGTCGTCGAAGCTGTATTCCCCTGGCTGCCCACAATCCCCAATACCTGCAGCAATAATGGCCCCTATTTGGGCCATGGTGAGCGGTTCATCTGAGCCATCTGTTCGATAGAAGGTCGCATGGGCATATTCCGGTCCCATATAACTTTCTAGGTCAATGTGACCATATGGGGTTTGGCAACGCCCAAAGGTATATAATGCTGTCATGTTTGTTCCTTTCTAATCAGTGAAGAAATACAAAGTTTCTGTTTCTGGAACACTATCCAAATATCCCATGATGTATTCCCACTTGTCGAGCAAGTCTTCGTCGGTTTCCTTGCTGAGGATTTGCTCAAGCTCTGCCTTCGTTGCAACGTTTACGGTCGCATCAGCCTCTTGACTGAAGTCATCCGCATAGTCACGCATAGGATGGAGCACATCATAGAGACGTCCTGTGTTTCCTGAGAAATTCGTATAGACGGTTGTCGCTTCTTCCCAGCGGTCTTCGTATTCGCTATAAGGCTCGGTTCCATCCCATGCGTTTAAAAATGTCTTGTAATTTGTTTCCGTTAGAATTTCAAGTGTAATACTCATCGATATTCCCTCTTTTCTGTTCGTTTCAAAAAGAAATCGGGGTCTGGGGCGAAGCCCCATTTTCGCGTGTCGCGTAGGCGACGCGTTGTCAGTTTTGTGAATTTTCGTCGTGTAGTTTTGTCAGTTCTTCGACAATAAGGTTTTTGATTGTTGCAGCCGACGTGATACCAGTTCTCTTCATGATGTCGAGCATGATATCATGATAATTCGTGTATTGTTCGGCGTCCATTAACTGACAAACTTCAGCCACCAACTCAATGTCGAGCGGACTGTGACGCTTCATCCATTCAGGGCTTCCTGTGGCAACTAATTGCCCGTCCGTCATGGTCTTTTCTACCACGCTTGGCTGATAGTTAATTGATGTGTATTTCTTTTTGATATAGATGTCATGATGGTCTTGTTCCAAGTCATAGCTGTCCATAGCTTCGACATATGCCTGAATCAGGCCCTCATGGGGTGAATCTGTAATGTACAATATGCGGCGAGTGCCCTCTCTGTCGTCATCAGTTATCAACTGTGACTTCATTTTTTGTATGTTGATTTCTTGTATGTCCATTTTTGCCCCATTTCTCCTCGGCTATGGAGGCTTTGACCACTCAGGATTGTATTCATATCATGTGTCGCATGGGTTTCTTCCATGATGAAATACATTCGCAACGATTCTACTGTATAGTTACGCGCCCATGCCGGATGACCTAGAGCCTTCAATTGTTCCGATGTCATGGTCTTTTCGAGTTCTGTCGTTGGTGCAGTCATTGCATCGTATTTAGCCTGCAGTGCTCGTCTCATGTTTGGCTCAAGCTTTGCGGTTTCTAATGTTTTCAGAATTTCGTTTAGGTTTGGGTTTTCGCTGTACCTGAGGTCGTATTTGATGTTCATGGTTTTTCCTTTTCGTCAGTATTGCCATAGTTCGACATTGAGTTTATCGAAGCAATATTTCAGCATGGTGTATTTGGATGCGAGTCCGATGCTCAACGCTTTTAATATGATTTCCATATCTACAGGTTGATAGTTGGCGTGGAACCCGTCGATTGTATCATGTACGAGTCCGATTCCATACGCCGTCAACCCTCTTGCCCATGCTGGATTTCCTAGCTCATATAGTTGAGCAGGTGACATAGTTGTTTCAAATGTCGATACCTCAGCTTCCATAGCCTTTAATTTGGTGTTGAGACTCAGATAGTCACGTGTTGGAATTGTTTTGAGATAGGTTCGTAGCACCTCGAGATTGGGGTTGATATCTTGCATCAACTGGTTGTGAATACAGTTGTCATTTCTTCTCATGATGTCCGTATTCAGAGCCCATTCGATGTCCGCTTCTAAAACTTTTCGTCGTATGTATGGGTCACGTGAATGAATGAGAATGTGGTGACAATAGCCATGCTCAACTAATTTATATTGAACTTTTGGGTCATAGTCGGGACTTCGCTCATCATCGGTTGCCCACTTGTCATATTGTTCTGTGCACAACCCGTTCTCAATGAGAATGCACTTCTTTTCATAGCGAGAATGATTTGTGGATGCGTTGAGGTCCCCTGTCACACCAAGAAGGTTGCCAGCGAGCACTTTTTCCTCAAATAAATCTACTGGTAGTACCATATACTATCCTTTCTGTTGGTTTTGTTTTATGTCCGTATACACTAAGGCGAGTAAGTCCCTGTTAATAGAATCGATTTGGTGAACATGTTTGAACAAATTTCTTCGACGTCATCATACTCGAGCAAATTCTCTTCCGCCTCAATGACGGCTAGTGCTTGTATTGCTGTGAGATTTTTCGCCCAAGAGGGTGAACCCGTTTTGTACAACTGCGCTTCCGTCATAGTTTTTTCGAGCTGGGATGGACTGTGACGAACAGCTTCCAATTTGGCTTCGAGCCCTCGTTCATCAAATTCGTCCTCCGTCCAATATGCGTTAAAATAAGCCTCGAGCATTTCAGGCTCGGGGTCCACTTGTTCGCTCAACAGGTTGTAAATGTAGGCGTAATCATCCAGGTTTCCCATGCGATGAATACAATAATGGGGTTCGTAATTCATGACGGCTTGCCGAATATCGCTATTGTTTGAGTGAATGTACTCATCGAGAAAATGACCCGTAGATGCTAAATAGTATGCTAAATATTCGTCATCTTTCCACTCATCGAAGTATTCCTTCCCATGGTCGTGTAGAATAAGGGTGCGATGTTCGCTGAAATCTCCATACTCTACGCATCGTTTAACTTCTACCCCTAGTTGACATAGGACCGTTCGTCGAATATTGGCGCCAGGAGATCCGTCAAAGCAGTCATCAAAATTTGTGATTTCGCCATTTTTCACAGCCTTTCGGTATTCTTCGGTAAAATTTACTAGCATTTGCGCTCGAATTTCTTTCTATGGTTTCCTTATTTTGCACTGTTTAATGCGTAGTCAACCAAGTCGCCTGTCGTTCTTGCTCCACCAGCTACCGCATTGAACACTAAGTCTGCTGTCAAATCGTTGAGCGGGCTCCGCAGTGTTTGGTTGACAAGAGCTACCTGCTCACCTGTATAGGATAGCGTCCACATGGGGTTACCTGTCTTATACAATTGTAGGGGTGTCATGGTTTTCTCTGCGGTTGTTGGGAGTACCTTGTAGGCAATTTGTTTTTGATGTAAGGCTTCGCAGTCGTATTCTTCTACTCCATCAAGGGTTGCCATAAATGCGTCTAACACCTCTTTATCTGGCTCCACTAAAGACATTAACACCGCTCGCACTACCCCTAAATTTTGTTTTATAAATCCGGGGTTCAAAGCGAGGCATATGTTTTGTCTCAGGGCGGACTCCCTGACATAGGCATCATCAGCGTGAATGAGTATATCGAGGCAGTACCCGTGTTTGGCGAGCATATGCTGAATCCATACATCTCGTCCGTCTGACGCCCAGTCGAGATAAGCTTCTTGATAGACCCCGTGTCGAATACAGATTTGTTTTAGCATTCGCAATCGGTCTGGTTCTTGATTTTGAAAGTATGGTTCGAAATTTGTTATTTCGCCGGTTTTCACCTTTCGCTCGAATTCTTTTAGTTCTTTGTATCCCAGTTTCATGATTTTTCCTCACAATTTTTTTTTCAAATATAGTTTTAGTAATTGAATTGGGATTTAAACGTCCAATACCAGAACACGTCGAAGAGTAGTGATGATATGAATATGGTGATTCGTTTGGTGACTGACCAGTCATCGGCTATCCAAGTAAAGTATTTAACAAGAAAGGACGCTGGGAGTCCTGTCATTGCTATGAAAATTTGTAACCCTGGCATCATAACTCCTTTCTTTTGCTTAGTTGTTCCTTAATGGTCAGGATGGCATCTGCATGCATTTCATTATAATAATGATAGGCGTCGTTTTGGTATTCGTCAGCTATAGCGAGTAAAGTTTCCGCATAATCACTTTTCGTGTCGTATCCCATGTTTTTAAGGGTGTTAACAATATCCTGTACTGCCGCAATGGCTTCTGGTTCATGACTTTTGGCCCAGGCGGGGTGGTTGGTGATGAACAATTGTACAGGTGTCATTGTTTTGGTCATTGTGTCGAGCTCACTTGTTTCCGCCAAATATTTGATGCGTAGTGCATTTTCCTTTCCGTCTTTGGGCTCATCGTGTGCTTCAATATGAGCGGCGATTAAATATTTCTTTAATACTTCTACATTTGGCGATGATTGGTCATACAAATACTCGCATGCAAATCGCAACTCATGGTCCGCTGGTTCATTCAGGAGCTCGTTGATGAGCTCTGGTTGCATACTGATAGACAGATACTTAATTTGGTCACTTTCGTCGTGTATGTATTGTTCGAGAAAATATCCGTTGGTAGCTAAACTTAATCGTACCTTTTCGTTTGAATGGTCTTTCCACTCGTGGTAATGGTCGCATGCTTGACCGTAGCTAATGAGGTCGAGTATGAGCTGGTCATCGTTAACGTCTTTCACAATTTCACTGAGTGTTTTGTCGCGTGTACTGTTAGGGTCAATATGTTGGTGTATGATGCGCAATTCGGCAATGTTTGGTTTGCGTGAGTTAAAAGTTTCTGTCATTGTATACTCCTTTTGCCCTATAATAAGGGCGTTCTCCTGAGGTTAAGGCTGTGGGAGATTGCTAATTAAGGTATCGCAAAATTTCGACTGCTGTCAAATTATCTGTCCAGTGTGGATTCCCCATGGCTTTTAATTGCTCACGTGGTAGCGTTTTTTCTAACACCGTCAGTGGTTTTTGTAGCGCAGCGAGTTTCAATTCGTACGCCTCAGTGTGTGGCACCCAATAACCTCTATGGATACCATCGATTTTGTCAATGAATTTTGTCAAATATTCTGCTTTTGGATTTGCCATTTCTCGCAGGAGTCGATTGACCATAAACCACTGGTCAGTATCATCACTATCCATGAGCTCTAACAAATAGTCTGGGTATTTTTTCGCAACGGCACAGCGGACTTTGAATTTTTTATCTTTGATGAAATATTCTGGCCACAAACCTTTTTCAGATAGTGCTTCACGAACTGTCAGGTCTGGGTGTTTTTTCCAGGTTTCATATTTTTCGTGACCGTATCCCTTTTCAATGAGGTATACGATGATAGCGGGTTTGTCGAGTTCGAGGAACTGTTCAATAGCACAACCCATGTCAATCATTTTTTTGTGAACTTTAAATTTACCATTCATGACAAATTCGTGGAAATCTGTTTCACCTGATGCGTGTAGTTCTAAGAATGCAGCTAGCCCGTAGTTCTTTTTCGTGTTTTTCTTCATATCATCACCCGTTTTTCCTTTCAATCACACTCTCGGCAGTAGTGCAGGTGTCGCGTCCAGCTAAATTGCCCCTTTCACCGTTTGATTTTGTTTTTCAGGATGAAATTAGGGTATGGGGCGAAGCCCCATTTAAGGAACCTTTGCGTATGCAAAGGTTCGGAAAACCCGTTCAAAGTGTTTGATTAAAAACCTTAATGGTTTTGTAAATTCTCCAAACGCTCGGAAAGAGACCTCTTGCCCAAAGTCAGTTTTGTCCATGTTCCACATGAACGCATAAATTATGATATAATAAAGATAAGAAAACATATGAAAGGTTATGACATGACAAGTTTTTGGACTTTAACAAAGAACCGCGATGGCGTATCACTATATGACACTGCAAATTTGAACCCATCACGCACTTATCAATTCCGCCATGGGGATTATTTTGAAAAAATTCCGACCTGGTCTGTGGATGGGAACACCTATATGTATACACGGATGACAGATCATCCTGAGGTTGAGGAATTTCTCCGCGATATTCAGTTGGTGGTCCCAGAGGACATGATTTGGAATATTGTGGATAAGAACTATGAAGTGGATGCAATTGCGGATGCTAATATCGATTCCCAACTACAATCCGCCTATGAATTGCTGGAACGAGGTCTGGACCCAGTGGAAATCGAGAACGTTCGATATCGATATGAACCGGGTGAGGACTGGACAGCGGTTCCAAAACCATGGCGCTCAAAGGACGCTTACCTGATCGGAAACGAAAAAGATAAGAATTACCGAATCACCTTAGCTCCACATGGTGAAACCAATAATAAAATTGAGAAGGCTGATGTTGTTTATCAGTTAACAGATAACGGTCAATGGACCGACGAAACGAATGTTGCGATTGTTGGGTATGCGCCTCGCCAAATTGAATATGGTCCGACGTTTGAGATTTCATCCGTTACGGCGATGGGATTGTTGCACGATAAAGATGTGTTGGATGTACAACTTGATGAGTCTGACCTCGACTTCATTAAATCAATTATTCAACCGTTAGACCGCTAAAAACCGAAAAGAAAGCCTCGATTGGGGCTTTTTGTGTACTAAAACACCCGCAATGGAGCAGTGATGATGCCTGTTGGGAAAAATAATGGCAAGTGGCTCAAAATTGATTTCACCAGCGAGTGTCGTTCTTCTAATTGCTCATCCGTGTCTTGCTCGACGTGCCACTTTTCCTTTCTAAGGTTGTGCCATTATTTTAGGTGGCGTCATGATGTTTGAGTCCATCAATATTTTGGGATAGTACGATGAGAAGTCGACAGTTTTTAAGTGCGGACTTTGGACTTCATGTTCGTAGGTTTGCTCAAATATTAGTTTCGATAATTTGTAGTCATTATCGCTTAGTTCCGAATCGTATCCCATACTGTCTTCCAAATTGTATTTCACACTATCTTCCAATGCCAGAAAACTTTCAATACCATTCGCACTTAGTTCGGTTGCCCATAAGGGGCTACCGGTTTGGTACAATTGATACGGTGACATTGTTTTCTCAAGTGTGGTCGGAACCGTCGTCATAGCTTGATATTTAAGCTTGAGTGCTCGGAGTTTGTGTGCTTGCCTCTGGGCTTGTTCGGTTTCGAGAAACGATGCCAACTCTTGAACATCTGGATTGATTTGCCCGCTTAATTTGTTATATTGTTGGTTGTAGTGGAGGTGCATTGTTTTCCTTTCTGTATTGTTTTCATTTGGAATGAACGTCATCGTTGCATCACCAAAACATGTGCAGATTAAATGGTTTCTTTATCAGTTCGCCTAATAGCGCCTTCTGATATCGTTCTTCAAATTCTTCTTCGGTTAATGTACAGGTCCCAACTGTGTGCTTTAAAACGGCGTCCGCTTCTTCGGCTGTCAATTCACACGTCCAATGCGGATTGTTAGAGCTATATAGTTGCCAAGGTGACATGGTTTTTTCGATTGTAGTCGGTTCAGTTATGAGTGCACGATATTTTAATTTGAGCGCGTAAAAAATGGTACTGAAACCATATTGTGGTTGACTAAAGAATGCTTCAAGTTCATACCGTTCGGATTGTTTTTCGGTTTTCAGTTTCTCGAACTGTTCGTCCCATTTATTTCGTGCAACCATATAGTCATCAAATTTTATCGGTTTTTCTACAGGTACTAGTAAATCAAAGGTGTTAAAATGTTGAGTCATTTGGCACCTCGTTTAATATTTTCTCTAATTTGGCAACCGCAGTAGTGTAACCGTTTAATCGTTGATAAAATGGGGCTTCAACTATGTTATATACGCTTTCGATGTCGAACTCTTCTCGTGATTTTTCACTTAAACTATACGCACGTATGATATCAACAACTTTCCTCCCGCTTAGTTTTTCTGCCCAGAATGGACTATCAGATTGCCAGAGTTGTTTCAAGCTCATCGTTTTCTCGATAGCTGTCATTTCACGAGTTAGTGTTTCGTATTTTAGTTGAAGCGCTAGGGCTTTTCGGTCGTGATTTTGTAGTGGTTCAATTTTTGCTAAAAATTTTTCGAGGACGTCGAGTTTCGGTTTGACCTGTTCTAACAAGTAATTCCCTACTGTAATTAGCTCCCAGTCGGTTTCGCAAGGTAGTAGCGGAACATATTCAGGATATGTTTCTGCGATTAGTTTGCGTACACAAGGTTTGCTGTGCTGTACCCAATCTTCGTATTTTGGTTTTAAATGCCTTCCGCGTACGAGTGCACATTGAATGACTTCGTCATCGCTACTCAGTGGATACTTCGTGACATCGCTTCCAATATTGATGCTGTTTAAAAGTTTTTGTGAGGTTGTTTCCATTAGCGTTTATTTTGTTTTTTCTGTTTTGTAAATGCTGTAGAAAATGAGTGCGATGAATGGTAAGGATGCCATTCCGGCACCAATTTCTGCTCGTGAGCTGGGGTCTGTAATAGCGATATATCCTGCGATTCCAGCTGCAATAATAATTAAAATGGCCACTGTGATGGCTGTGATGAGGATGAGTTTATCTTTTAGTTGTTGTGACATATTATTTGCCCTTCCTATTGTGTGATATAATTTGTGGTGCATGTTTTCCACTTTGATTTGTTTTCTTTTGTGTCATATTCGACTTTGATATAAATTTTCTCTCATTTGGTAGATGTTTACTCGCATTCCTGATAGAATAGTGATATAATAATTATATAGAAAGGCTTGGCGACCAGAGTCGTCAAACCTAAGACCTTTGCGCGAAAAATGAGGTCTTGTTATCGTTTTCGATAACGCGGTGGGATATTTGGAACTGCGCGAGAACCAATGAGGCCACAAGCTGGGTAATTGCCCTGTCGCACCCCACACGGGTGCGTGGATTGAAATGTCTGTATGTACGGTTCGCACTTAACTAGCTTCAATCGCATGATTGAAGCTTTTTTCGGTTTTTGGCTCATCGCGTAATTGTACGAGAATCCGACGAATTTGTTCGGCTGTGTAGTCACGTGCCCAAAGCGGGTTATCACTCGCATAGAGTTGTGCGGGTGTCATGGTTTTTTCGATGGTTGTCGGTACTGTTGTCAGAGCGTCGTACTTGAGTTTGAGATTTGGATACACAAAAGCAATATTTGTGTCACCGTATTCTGTCGCAGCTTCGAGGTAAGCCTTTAGAATGTCGAGGTCGATTTCGTCATTGGTTTGTCTTTCTAAAACGCGTCTGACAACGTCTCGGTCGTCATCGTTGTCTAAACGCCCAAGTCCAAGACGAAGGTCTTTTTCAATAATGCGTTGACGGATATACGGGTCTTCATCATTGATGAAGTAGTCGTAAAAGTAACCGTTATCCACTAAGGCATGACGGACACCCGCTCGTGGATGATGTTTCCATTCTTCGTATCGTTCAGGTAGCAAGCCGTCGTTGATGATGTCGACAATGGTGTTGTACCCGTCGATTTCAGAAACGCGGTCTGTTCCTATACCGTTTTTGGCAAGAATGTAACGCTGTTCCCTTTGGTCTTTGTCATGTGGTTTTGTGAAATAAGGTCGAAAATCAGTGATTTCACCTGCTAGAACTTGACGTTCAAATTCGTTTAAGTCCATCCTAATTCCTTTCTACATTATTGTATTGGATTTTTGATGTTTGTGTTCTTTGCTCAGGCCTACTCGTAGTGACTTCCCATGTATGCCGCCTATGCTGGATAGGTTTCCATATTCATCGAAGATCATTTTGCCATTATTTTTGTCGTTATTTATAACAGTAAGGACCGTATTAAAACTTTCTTCGGTTTTAGGTTTACCTTTTAACCGTTCGAGAATATTTTTGATTTCTTCTTCCGTATAGTCATGTGCCCAACGCGGACTATCGGATGCATAGAGTTGTGCGGGTGCCATTGTCTTTTGAATGGTGGTGGGCGCCATCGTGAGTACTTCGTACTTGAGTTTTAGAGCCTGGTACGATATTGAATTTACGTCACCGTATTTTTCTTCTAAGTCAAGAAAAATCTTTACAGTTTCTATTTCGTCTTTTAGGTCCATTTCTAAGTCCTTTCACCTAATAGCTGCCGTCTAGAGATTCGTATGTGTCATAAATTTCACGTTTTAAGTCGTTTGTAGTTTGTTTGAGCTCATCCGCGTCACAAACATCATAGTCTCTTAGCGTGATATCGATGACACCATCATTTTCGGTTCTTACGATAAGACCGAGACCCTTGACTGATAGTTGGCATGTATCCGCTCCATGGTGAAAACAAAGGGACGCTGTGAGTTCACATTGTCTGCCAGAATAATCCAATACAAAGTTAACATTTGCGTATTGATATTTGAATTTGATTCCGTATTCATCAAATCGAGTGTATTCGAAGTCATCGACGTCTAAGTCGACAAAAGCTTTGTAGACGGGAATACATTTGATGTGTCGTTTGGTTTGCTGAATAAGAAAATCTAGTGAGGTGCGCTGTTCACGTACTCGGTTATAGTTAAAGTCGTCCCGCGTATCGATTAACGCAAGAACATACCCCGCATTTCGTGTTTGTTTGAGTGATAATGTGAAAGGTACATTCTTTGAATTGGTTTTGTCGTTAAATTGTTGCACTAATGTTTTTAACTGCTCCTCGGGTGTTTGATTTTCTAATTCTTCGAGCTCAATCGTTTCTAATCGTTTTGTGATTTGTGATTGCAGCGCGTGAATCTGCTGTAATTCTTCTTTTGTTAGTTTTGAAATGTCCATTCGTTCGTCCCTTTATTCTAAAATTTTCGCAGTTCGAGAATTCCCGCCGCACTGTTGATAACTTGTTTAATTTGTTTTCCTGTCAAGTTTAATGCTCAAAGCGGGTTTCGGGTCGTGAATAATTGCATTGGCGTCATTGTTTTCTCGATAGTTGTCGGTGTGATTTGCATGGCTTTATATTTGAGTTCAAGTTCTGTATTATCCTCGTGACCATATTTATTGTCGGTTTCAAAATACTTTTCAAATACTTGTTGTGGAATGTCCTTTGCTTCCATGAGTGCGTCGTAGACCAGGTAACGGTAATAGATCATCATAGCATCCCCTTTGTCAAGTGCGTAATTGAGGTCATGGTTGAGGACTTCTGCGAGAACTTGTTCGTCGTCTGACTCTGACAAGATGTCAAGACAATGACCTTTTTCCGCCAATAATAGTTGAATCCAATTATCGTAATTGTCGGGATCATCTGATCGTGCCCATTCAGGATAAAGTTCTTGGGCGACACCGTGTTCGATACAAATTTGTTTACGGTCTCGATTTTCGTGGAAAGTTCCGTTTTCGACATAGGGTCTATAATCTGTGATTTGACCATTGATGACCGCTTGTTCAAATTCTTCTATATCGTTGGCTACTTTTTCGAATTCTTTTAAGTCCATCTCTTTCCTTTCTACTTGAGTAGTTTTAGTTCTCTTGCATATGTGACCAAAACATTAACTGGCACTTCGTAGACATCTGCTAAGGCATCTATATCTACGGTTCCGTTCTTATCACTTTCTAAAATTTGTTTTGTTAAATGTTCGATAGGTACTAATAGCGCCATTGCTAATCGACTCGCTGGTAATTGTAGTTCGTTTGCTTGCCGATGATATAGCTTTGGATAGTTGTCAACATGTCCAAGTAACAAGTGTGCTAGGTTTTTTGCGATAATAAATCGTTCTTCGCGTGTTGGATTTTCGACTGTGATAAAAATATAGGTATCATTATTTTTGCCAACTAGCGGTGTGTCGGTTATGATTTTGTTGATGTATTCTATTTGGATGTCTGAGAATAATGTTAGCATGTGATTGATATTCTCAGGAATATCCGATGTTGGTTGCTGTAGTTTTAATGCAATTTCGTGATATTCAGTGGGTATCATCGGTTTTCTCCGTTCTGTTTACTTTATACCGTTTTCTCTTAGTGCTTGCATCATCTGGTGCCATCTGTAGTTACCAGCTAATAGTGATGTATAATCGGTGCCGAAGGCCGCTTGATAATCATCCTTACGGACTTCCGTTAACAGATATTCCATATAATTACTATATTCTTGTTGTTCAAGTTCTTTGTGGGTCTCAAGTACGTCATGAATTTGCCGTAATGTTAAATCTGTCGCCCAAAGAGGACTACCTGATTCAAACAATTGTACGTCGCTCATGGTTTTCTCGATGGTTGAAGGTACTTCAGTCATAGCTCGATATTTTGTTGTCAGTCCGATTTCGTCATTGTCAGTGGACTCAAGAAAAGCTTTAAGGAGGTCAATGTTTGGTTTGACATCATCCATGACGTGGTCATAGATGATTTGATGGCTCTTACCTTGTTTGAGCTGTTCGATGCAAAATTCAGGATAGTTTTCGATGACCGTTTTTCGGACGTCCTCATACTCAGACTCGATCAGCTCATCTAAATAATATCCGTTTTCGGCAAAAGTTTCAAGAACCCATTCCTCATTCTGATTTTTCCACTCATCATAGCGTTCCTGTAATAAGCCTTTTTGGATGCAAATGCCGATAGCCAAAGAACCGTCTAGTTCAAGTATACGTTCGATTTCGATGCCGTGTGTTACGAGAACAAGCCGATATGTTTTGTTGAGAAGGTTTTCTTTGGTATTTTCGGTTTCCTTCAAATAGGGCTCGAAATCGGTGATTTCCCCAGAGAGGATGGCTTGTTCGAATTTTTCTGGTGACATTTTGATTCCCTTTCTGTGAGGCTTGTTACTTGCCATAGTTCTTGTTCAATTGCCACGCACATTCGTAGTATTTATTGGGGTCAATTAATTCGTTAAAACATTGAAAGAAGGCTTCTGGCTGTACCATAGGATAAAGCATTTGAATCTTTTTAATGTGCCATAGTTCGAGGTTTTCTGCCCAGAAGGGGCTGTTTGTTTGGAATAGTTGTGCGGGCGTCATGGTTTTCTCGACAGTGGTCGGTTCGGTTGTTTTTAGTGCATAAAGTACACGGATCGCGCGCAGTTTTGTTTTATCTACTGCCTTTGGTACTTTGGTATTGAGAAAGGTTTTGATATAAGATAAGTCTGTATTTTCGTTAATGAGGGAACAAATGAATTCCCAGTGGCGTTTTTTATTGCGAGCGAGTAATTGTTCACAATATTCGGGACGCCATCGAACAACTTCTTCACGAACGCTTGGGTTTTTATCGTTGATGAAGGTTTCGGGATAGTAGCCCTCATGTGCGAGTGCCCATCGCACGTCTCCATGTTCGTGAGTTTTCCATTCTTCATAATACGCTTGGGCATGACCTCGAGCGATCAGTTCGGAAATCACTTCAGGTTCGTTTAGTTCGATGAGATCTTCTATATTTTCACCTCGGCTTGCCATATCAATTCTTTGGTTTTTTGTTGTGTTCGCGAGCATGTTGTGTTGCATGTTACGTTTCCTTTTCTGCTTTTTGGTTTTAAGGTTTGAAGACCCACATGTGAACCACCATGGCACTTACTGCGAGTTCCTGGTTTGACTCAGCAATTTTTCCAGGGTTTCTTTCGGTGATACGCTATGCCCTACATTTATCACGTCATAACCGGACAATCCTGTCGTCCATAAGGGGTTTTGGTGCTCGAATAATTGCAGCGGTGACATAGTTCGCTCAAGTGTGGATGGTTCCATGTTGATTGCTTTTTGTTTGAGCTTGAGGGCTGATAAGGCATAATCATCCTCCGCAACTTCGATATAGGCGTGGAGCACCTCCCCGTCAGGTTCTGTCGCTTCCATAAGTGCGTCAAATATGAGGTCTTTGTCATATTCTAAAATATGCCACTCTAAGGCATATTTAATGTCTTTCTCGATGACGGCCGCCCGAATGGATCTGTCGTGGGACATGATTAGGATGTCCAAACAATATCCTCTCTCGAGCAACATATATTGTAAATTATCGTTGTATTCGTAGTAATTGTGATGTTGAGCCCATTCTCGATACTTTTCTGTGTAAACATCGTATTCGATGCAGATCCGCTTTAGTTTGATGAGCTCATCTTCGTCAGCCATCGCAAAATAAGGCTCAAAATCTGTGAGTTCTCCGGTGCAGATCTGTCGTTCGAATTCTTTTAGGTCCATTTTAGGTTCCTTTCTGTCCCATAGTGCAAATAATCAACCATATGTGAATAGGATCTAATCATGTCCGATAGTTCCTCGTAACAAGTGCAATTATTCATATTTCGTAGGGCGAAGTCTAATTCATTAATTGTATATGGTTTTGCCCATAGTGGATGACCCGCTGTGAACAATTGTTTGGGTGTCATGGTCTTTTCGATTACGGTTGGTCTATAAATGAGAGATAGATATTTTTGTTTTACTGCTTCTCGTGTTATGGAGTCTTCGAATGTCTTTGGATCTGTAGAGTCCAACAAGGTTTTTAGTGAGTTGATGTCAGGGTCAACTAGGTTCCCGCATCCTTGTGTGTCCGGGGTTTTGGTCATCGTGTTTCCTTTCTATATTTTTGCGGTTTTAGACGAGGTGCTTAGCGCCCTATCCTCATCGATACAACTCGTTTAGTTTCGGATAGTTCACAAGACCTTCAGGTCTGATGATGGTGTCAAAAAGGTATGAAATGTTGTGTGGGTCATAGCGTTTTAACCACCGAACCGCACCTAGTATTTCTATGATGTCCCTTGGCTTCATTTCGACAGCCCACAAGGGATTTCCCGTGGCATATAATTGAGACCGTGACATGGTTTTCTCTAGGGCGCTCACCTGTTTCGTCATTCCATCCAGTTTTAGACGCAATGCGTCCATGTAATCCTGTTCTCGTTGTTTACGTTCTGGGTTGTTTAATACTTTTTTGTACGGTGAGTGCAGAAATATTTGGAGCACCTCGGCATCAGGATTTTGTACCGTTTTGAGTTCGTTGTAGAGAAATTCCCACTCTTGCGGTGGCAATCCATGCGTATACTTTTCTAGGTTTTCTTTAACAGTGGCTATTGTTATGGCCATTCGTTTTTCCTTTCTACAATCCGACGGTTTGTGATGTTAACCCAAACACGACGTCAAGTGGTGCGATAGTTTCCAAGCTTCGCCCTCCATAAAATAGATGATGCCTTGACCTGTATAGGGCCAACTATCAAGCATGAAATAATAACTCAATTGCTCGATGCTATATACTGCACACCATAAAGGACAATCGGCGTCATACAATTGAGCCGGCGTCATGGTCTTTTCGATAGTGGTTGGAACATGAGTCATAGCATCATATTTGAGGTTAAGTGCTAACACTTCTTCCTGGGTTCCTACGGGAACCTTATGGAAGTTTTTGAGTCGTTCCAGGTCTTTCGCATCTGGATATTTTTGGCTTTTCACTTTTTCGAATAAACGGGTCGCTCGTGCTACCGTTAGTGGTCGTTGAAATAGGGTCATTATTTTCTCCTTTTATAAAACAAAGTGAAGTTGTTTGCAACTTCACTTTGTTTTATTATGTGCTTTGGAATTACAGTTGCGGTATCTGTGACCGTATCGATAATTTCTTGTGATTCCTTGTAAGCGTTTCAATCCACGCACCCGTGTGGGGTACGACAGGGTATTATTACCCGGTTTGTGGCCTCATTGGTTCTCGCGCAGTTCCAAATATCCCACTAAGTTATCGAAAGTCGATAACTGAACCTCAATTTTTGTCGCGAAAGGTCCGAGGTTTCGATGTGCTAGGGCTTACAGGTATTCGAAAATCATACTTCTGTTTTTTCCTCTTAAACGTCTGGATACGAGCTCACATCAGGATGGTACGTTTGTAGGAAAAAGGTGCACATGGGCACCTTTTAGTGAGCTTTAAAGTTATAGATTGGTTTTACAATCATATCGATGGTTGCTGTATCTGTGATGGCATCAATGATTTCTTGTGATTCTTTGTAGGCGTATGGTGCTTCATCGAGTGTTGCCGCGCAAACGGAAGTTGTGTAGATGCCTTCCATGGTTTTACGGTATTCATCTAACGATAATTCAGCTTTAGCTTTGCTGCGCGATAGTACGCGTCCAGCACCGTGTGGCGCTGAGAAGTTCCAGTCGGGATTACCTTTACCTGTCGCAAAGATAGAACCGTCGCGCATGTTGAGCGGAATGATGAGGCGTTCTCCAGCTTGGGCAGATGTAGCACCTTTGCGGACGATACCATTTTCAAGGTCAATGTAGTTGTGCATAGACTCGAATTCATCGATGATCTCCCAACCCATGGCGTCCGCAATTCGATAGAGCATGGTTTGGCGAGAGATGGTTGAATATTTTTGAGCAATAGCAATATCATTCAAGTAGTCGTCCAACTCTTTTCCATCTAAATACGCCAAGTCTTTATTGACGACCCCACGTTCTTTGATGTCTACATAATCTGGTACATGACGTGTTACTTTGAATTGTTTCAATTCTTTTTCGATGTCCTTTTGACGTCCGTTCTCAGTCAAATAACGAACAATGGCATCAGAAACTTCGCTTGTTTGGGTCATCTTATCTTCAGCAATTCGTTGGTGATGTTTGGCAACAACCACCCCAAGGCCTCGTGAACCTGAGTGGACTGTCAACCATAATTGACCATCTGGCGATTTTCCAAGCTCGATATAATGGTTCCCACCTCCGAGTGTTCCACATGATTTCATGATGTGAGCGTGGCGCTTTTGGTCAATGCGGAAAGATAACCCTTTAAGAAGGTTACGCATTTCTTTTTGATCGACAACTACTCGGTCGTGGATATTTTGACCAGCTGGTACTTTCTCGTTTACTACGCGGTCGAGTTTTTCGAGGTCAACATTATCAGCTTTGATACGGATTGCTCGCATGGAGCAGCCAATATCCACCCCAACTACATTAGGGCAAACTTTCCAGTCGGCTTTATTTTCAGGTAATCGGATGGTTGTTCCGATGGTGGAACCTGCGCCTGCGTGAACGTCCGGCATGATGGCGACGGTTGTGTTTTCTGTGATGGGTTCGTTTAACATCCCAATAACTTGTCCAACAGCGGTTTCTTCAATGTTTTGTGTGAATACCGTGGCTGTATTTTTCGAACCTTGTAATGTTAATACTGGCATATAATAGTTCCTTTCTATTTGTTGTACCACATAGCGTGGGTGTATTTTGTTTTAATAAATTCAGGAAGTGGATAAGTAATGGATACGTCCAACTGTGACATGTACCATTGCCCGTCCTTTTTGTACAACAAGTCGCAACTACCGTCGTAATCTGAAATGTCGTCATCGTCGATAGCTTGAAGAAATTCAGGCATGGTGTACAAACGACCGTCCTTATCTAGCTCTACTGGCTTATCTTCCATCTCTTCTTTAGTTCCATACACGTATGGTGCTACATAGTAGAGTATCGTTTCTGGTTCGTATGGTTCAGCATATTTAATTTCACTGTTCTCAGAATCGATTGTGAGACCTCCCAACCCTAGTCGAATAATTGGTGAGCAATCGAGTGCATCGTACAATCGAAATGCAAAAGATGAAAAACTCGGATAAAACCCGTACGTGATTGGGTCAAAATCGCAGGTGACGCTGAGGATATACGCGTCATCGACGTCGATGATTTCCAAAGTTGGTTTTTTACCTCGTTTGTTTTGAGGCCATAGGGTATAGGACGTGAGTCGTGAGCGTACGTTTTCGTAATTTTCACTCAGCCCATTGTCATCAAAAAAGACCTTGAGGGCTTTGATGACCAATTTTTTCGTTTCTTCTCGTGTCCCCCGTTCGACTACGGGCTTAAAACAGATGTGTGCTTTTAACATAGGTTTCCTCTCTAATGAATTCCATATTTTCTTTGTTGTTTTTTCCGCGCTGCGTTTGGGGCCATACCGTTTTTGCAGTCTCGTACATACTCGTCTATGTAGTCTTCTGATGAGATACCCTGCATCATGAGCTGTCCTTCTAATTCGTAGAAGTGTTTGATAGCGGGCACATTTAGTTGATTCGTCCATAGCGGGTTGCCCGCCTTGTATAACTGGGCGGGTGACATTGTTTTCTCAAGCGCCGTGGGGTTGACGTCGCAAGCTGCAACTTTTTCGAGCACTGCTTTTTGGAATGTTTCTGATGCATATTCGAATACTTTGTTACGTGCGATTTTGGACAATTGTTCTTTTTCTGGTTCTTTTTCCAAAACTACTGGTTCACTCATTAAGTTTCTGTATTTAGTGGCCGAACGTTCGTCAAGATAGTCCAGGAATATAATGAGACAATAGCATATCGGAAGTATGACAAGGATCAATGGCAGCGCTCTGATTTCCATATTTGCCCCTTTCTAATCGTTTTTGTGCCAAATTTCGGTTGTCGCGTATCTGTCATTTGTTGTTTTGCTGACTAATGCGTAACCACTATTTTTGAGTAATCGGTTTAGATCATTATAGGTATCAAATGAGCTGAGCACGTTGTCTCCGATGTGGTTGGATTCTTTAATCAATTTAAGATGTTGGCTTCTGCATTCTTGATACTGTTTTTGTAAGCATTTTCGTTTCGTTTTATAGTCTTTAGAGAACAGCCGTTTCAAGATCGGAGTGTTCTTTCGGAGTTCATCAAGGTCTTTCTTATTTTCTTGTGCTTGGTTTACCACACGGTTGATTTCTTCAATAATTTGATTTTTAACTTTTTCCCGCTTCGAATAACGCTGGTACTCTAACTCACGAGCTTCGGTTTCAAACACGGTATCGTTTGTGTCAAACCGTGCATAATGGCAACCAATCGTACCATATGGGAGTGTGAGTCGATGTTCTAATGTCACATATTTCATTTTGTTTTCCTTTTCTATCACTTATCAATCATGACTGGAATTTTGTATGTTTTATCCTCATAGAGTACATAAATCGTATAATTTTGAGCTTGGCTGATTTCAAGTTATTATTGTGACTATCTATGTAGATGTAGTTCTTGTCACGACTCAGTTCGTAATCTAATGTTTTTTTACTGGATGAAGCAACCGCAATTAGCATACTCACCATTGCGATTAATGCGATAGCGGTACAAATTCCTGTACCCAATGTAAAGTCTGCACTCTCACTTGCGACAGCAAGAAGTATCGCAATACACAATGCGCCAAAACTTATGAGAGCTATATCTGATGCCGCTGTTGTTTTTGTTAACTCTGATAGTAAATCTGTAAATTCCATTTGTTTTTCCTTTCTAGTTATCTTGCTCTACCGCATCGAAAATTTCTTGAATCATTTGTGTCATAACGTTTACAATGTCTTCATCTCGATTGATCGTACGTTCGTTTTTGTAAAATACAGCAAGGGCATGTTGCTCTGTCGGCGTGTCACACTCATCCGCCCATACGGCATATGTGATGTCAATGTTCCCAGATGTTTGGTAAACATTTTCTTTGTGTTGTTCGTGAACGATGCGGATGAGAATTGTGTTGTTTTCTGACGGCACTAATGTACATCGCACTTCGGATGGTTGTCCATAATCAATGAAGATTGAATAAGGTTTTGAGTCTTCGAAGTTGTTCAATTCTGTTTTTAGTTTTTGTTCAAGGTTGATGTTTTGCATGATAGTTTCCTTTCTAGTAACTATGATATCCTGATGCGTCAAGATATCCTTGTTTGATTTCGTATCCTTTTTCATTGAGCACGAGGACATTGATGTGCCCATTGGTAGAGCCTGATTTGGATCCACCATCGATGAAGTAACGTGTCACATAATGTTGTTCAAGGTCGTGAGGCATATCTGTCAATGTGACATTGTTATTATTTCCGTTGATGTACATGGTTGGTGTGTGTCCTGAAATGATGGTTTTTCCATGAAAATTTGGATGCAATTCAACGTGGCGTAGCAATACAAACACGCCTTGGATATATGGGTCACGTGTCCAAATCATGGTTTCTTTGTCTTGTTCTTCGAGCGATAAATCCAAATCGAAACCAGCGTGGACGAGGATATTTTGACCATCTACCAAATAATAGGGAAGTTCACGCAACCATCCAAGTTCGTCTGAATAGTGGTATAAGAGTTGTTCACGTAAGTCTGATGGCGAACGGTAGGTAATACCTAAGTTCTCTAGTGTTTCTTCGCGACCGTTGAGTCCCCAGGCAGTTTCATTGTATGGTCGGTAGGTGGCATCTAAAATAAATCGGTCATGATTGCCGAGAATAGCTTTTGCTTTACCACTATCGCAAAGGTTTTTGATATAGCGAAGTGTGTTGATGACGGCGTTCGGTCCTAGGTCGACACCATCGATATAGTCCCCGCCGAAACGAATTTCGCAATCAGGGTCTTGCATTTCAGGAAGCGAATCGAGGTGTTTGAGGGCTTCGAAATTCGAATGAATGTCTGATAGGTATAAAAATGTTTTCACAGCGGGGTTTCCTCTCTAGTTTAATGAGTTATTTTAATTCTTAGTACTTATAGTTGGTATCTTATAAGTTTTATTGTCGCGAATGACATAGATATATTGTTTGTCTTCACCGATAATTTTGAGTTTTGCGGATTCCATTTTGTCGTCATGGCTGTTCACGTAGATATTGTTTTTGTCACGTTGTAAGTCGTAATCGACCGTAACGGTTTGATTGCTTACAGCGATCGCCATCAACATGGAGGTGATGGCGGTTGCTATTCCAATGATTCCGCTTACAGCAGACTGGAATTCGTAACCTTTGTGGTCAAGGATTGCACCAATAAGGAATAGAATGAGCCCTATACCCATCGCGTATTTATATATGGTGGTATCGTGTGGTTTTGTCAATTCGTTGATTAAATCAGTTAGTTGCATTATTAGTTTCCTTTTCTATTTTTGCTCAACAATGGTTTTCGGGATTTGGTAGACATGCCCTTTTTCGATAAAACTGTAGGCTTCAGCGGTTTCATTGGTAATGGTAACCACACTATGATATTGTTGGAGGACGGCTCGTAATGCATTTTGATGTTTTTGTTCGATAACGATTTGCCCACCTGTTTTTGTGAAGCTGAAATTTTCAGTTAGTGGTCGATTTTGTCCTTCGTTTACTGTAAATGTGTCGTGCATAAATGAGTACGACAAGAATAGGCCTGTTGTTATGAACACACAACATACAAGGCTCGCGAAGAAAGCGACCACGTTTATAAACCAATCGCTATTTCGGCTAAATATGGTAGGGATTCCGATAGTGAGTCCTGCGCTTGGCGCGACGATGAAGAAAAATACACCAATTGCGTAAAGTGGTAACATACAAATTGTGACGAGCACAATGTTAATTTGTGGCATTAAGAGTTCTTCTAACATTGGTTATTCCTTTCTATGAGCGACGTTGTTCAAACGATTTATAGTTTCGATTGAACATATGGTCTGTTTCAATGTCGAATAAGTTGTTAATGTTGATTTGACTTTGAAATTTGGCGTACCAGTATTTTCGATAGTTTTTGTTTTCACCTTTGATACTCATAATGGTTGTTGCCATCGTTGTTAATGCCAGCTCCTGCCCAAAATTTTCCGACTTTGTAATTAACATTCCACAACGTTTAAGAAAACGGAATCTGCTTTGAAGTTCTTTATTTAGGAAGACACGCGTTTCCACTTTCGGAAACTCGTTCAAGTCTACGATGTAAATGTTCCCGCATTCGTAACATAGTCGATAGTCATTCTTTCTGAGCCATGTTATGAGATATAAGCAGGAATATTCGAATTCGTTGATTTCAAACCAATTTTCGCTGCTGTAAAGGGCTTGTTGGATTTTCGATTTCAAGTCGGATTCGTGATATTTCGTATTAAGTGAATCGAGTTGTGTGGCGCTATACGTATAGTGGTCACTAATTCGGAGAATCTTAAATAGTGAGTGGCAATCGTTGCTGATTAAAATGTAGATGCTATTTGTTTTTCTCGTTTGAGTGACTACAAGGACTTTGTCCTTGTAGAGTAACGACTGGACATATTCACGAATTTCGTTAAGTCTAGTTTCGGTTTTTGTAATGTCCATAGACATCCTTTCTAGCTGTTGTGAAATTTATTTTTCGCGTCCATGATTTCTTGAATCATTTCCTTAATGATTGGTGTGAATTCATCATTGTTGTTGATTGTTCTTTCAGCTTTGTACTGAATAACGATTTCGTCAGTAACATCTTCACATCGTTCATCGTTCCAAGTATAATAAGTCATTGTGACATTTTTGTAAGTATGTTGGATACAATGTGGTGTTTGCTCATACCTTGCAATGATGGTTAGTTGATTTGTATTTTTGTTTATTCTGAAGTCGATCTCCATTTCTTGAGTGACGTTGACGGTGAACAACATAAATTTGTCTAAATCAATTTTATCCTCTAAGGCTTGTTTGATTTCTAAATCTAAATTATTTGGCATTTGATTTCTATCCTTTCTGTTTAGTTGCCAAGCATTATATCTATTAGGTTTGCGGTCTCGTCCTTGGATTTTGTTGACTGTATGATTGTGGCAGAAAACGGCCACTGGACTCCTTTTATCCAACATGGTGAACCGTGTAAATATAGTTGACTTGGCGTCATGGTCTTTTCGATGGTTGTTGGTTCTGTTGTCTCCGCTTGATATAAAAGATTGATTGCCTCATATTGAACTTTGTTGTAATGACTCAAAGTGATATTCAATTGTTCCAGGTCTAAATGAATAAACCATTCGTATATGGACAATATGTCAGGCGTTTTCGGTTGTTCGTTGTCTATGAGTTCTTTAGCGATATGCTCCCACAATATACGTGTACCGTCGAAACACTGTGGCGCATAACGAATATCTGCACCAATGACGTGTTCTCGAACGCTGGTCATGGGGTCATCGCAAAGGATATCGTGACAATACCCATATCCTGCTAATTCACATTTAATGAGATTGTCTTCGTAGTTCTGTGATTTCTTTTTTGCATATTCTTCGTAGAGTTCTTGGTGTTCGCCTTTTCGAACCATTTCAGCGGTTAATTTGGTTTTGTTCGTCATTGCTTTTTCCCCTCTTTCTTGTCGGTCAGCATTCGGGTTCTTTTAGGGCCTTAATAATCTCAAGGGGTGATAGGTGAAGCACCCATAATGGAGAGTTGGATAATCTTAATTGTTCATGTGTCATAGTTTTTTCCACGGTTGTCGGGTCATGTTTGTTTGCTTTATTTTTGAGCAACAAGGCTTGATATAGTTCTGGGTCCTTGCCCTCTTTTAGTTCTTTTAATAAGGCCTCTAAAAGCTCTGTATCGATCTGCCTACTGATACTTACGCGTTCACACACGTAATTTAGTTCCATCTTTGTTTTCCCCAACAGTTGTTGGATATATCGAGGCTTTCGTTGTACCACTTTGATTCGAATATAAGGGTCCTCATCATTGATGAGTGTGTCGAGATAATGCCCACATTCGATTAGTTTGCATTTGACGCGGTAGCTACCGGATTTGGCCCACTCGTAGTAATGACTGGCGGCTTTTGATGTCCCGATTAGTTCTTCTCGTATTTCATCATTATCGATTTCAGCTAATTTGTCAATCATAAAATGTTGGTGAATGACGAGGTATACAGCGTCTCTACTGTATTTGTTGCTTGCATACTCGCTCACGGTATCTAAATCATTTTCCGTCAATGCTTGTTTGACCTCGAGAACCAGTTCTGATATGTTCGTAACGGGCATCTTATTCCTTTCTATCGTGCGAAGCCTTTTCGATAGCCTTATTTATTTGCTTTGTTTGGGCCGTGTGGATATCCATACCTTGTCTACGGTCGGACAGGTATTCATCCAAGTGTTCGCTCGGTTCAGCTTGTTCACGTTTTAACGTCTTTTCTAAATTATAGAATGAGGCCACAGTGTAAATCCCGACACCTTTTGTCCACAGCGGATTTCCAGCTTTATACAGTTGTGATGGTGACATCGTTACTTCAATGGTCGTGGGCATGATGTCACAAGTGGCCAGTTTTTCTTTGATGGCTCTTTGTAGGCTTGGTGATAAGTTCTTAAATCGTTTGTCCCTCATAAGGGATGACAGTGTTTCCTTGTCCGGTTCATCGTTCGTTGGCAAGTCGGGTTGACGGGTGTGTCTGTTTTCTAAATAGTCAAGCAGCTCGATTGTTCCATATAATAATACCATGCCTATCACTAGGATACCGAATACAATCACTATTGCCTTTATTTCTTCGTGGCTTATTGGTGTCATGTCTCATCCTTCTTTGTTCTTTCATGGTGAAATTGGGGTCTGGGGCGCAGCCCCATTTTCTAGGGCGCTGCGTAGGCAGCGCATCTAAAAAGTAGGAAAAAAAAGAAAGACCAACCATTGGTTGGTCTTTTGATTACATTACAATTCCGCCAAACGTTTGCGGATTTCTTCCTCGCTCATGTTGGCTAGGGCTTCCGTTTGTTTTTGGGCAAGCAGGGACTCAAGCATTGCTTTCTCGCTCGCTTTAGCGGCTTTAGCTTGACGTTCCTTGTTGCGATCAAGTTTCACTTGAATGACATCCTTGACAAGTTCCAATTTAGCTTCCAAGTCTTCAACTTCGCGGTCGTTTTGCGTATTGGTTGTAACAAAGCTCACTTTACCACGTTTTGCTTGCAATTGGTTGTTGATTAAGTTGGCAACAGCATCCAAGTTTGTACCGTTGTTGCCAGCGAGTGGCAAATCGTACAACTCTTCAAGAGATAGTACGTTACGCCCCGCAACAGGAAAGCGCCATTTGTTTTCGATAGCTTTGCGGAAGAGAGTTTCAATTGTTGACATAGGTTTTTACCTTGGCGCGCATGAGCGCGCCCCTTTCTATTTTACAAAATTATTTTACGGACACATGGACTAACACGCGTTGATTTCCTTTGGTTAGTCGTAGAATGAAGTTTGCGTCCATCGTAGACGAGAAGCCGTAACCTTTTGCAAGGTCTGGACGGTCAAACTCGGATGCTTCAATTTTCAGCTTCGTTCCAAGGATTTCGGTTACCTTACGATGACTCGCCAATTTGCCTGTCAATTGTTCGTTGAAGAACCCGCGCACTGGTTGGTCAACTTCAACATCGTCCGTCAAAAGGAAGACGTGTTTGTTTCCGATTTCGTCATCCCACATGTTTGGTGAGAGGAGGATGTGTTTGACGGGGATAAAGGTTGCTTGTGACACTGACGTTGCAGTTTCTACAAGGTTTTTGTGGACACCTTTTACGCGTACGCCTTTCGCATCCTTTACGATAGTGAAGAGTGTGACGTTTTGATGGATATTATTATCGCGATGGTGATAGGTCACACTGTAATCACGTGTCGCAAACTGAACGTCAAAACCGACATCACTGTCTCGACGATGCGAGAAGCGTTCGACACCAACTCGGTATTCACCATCTGGCATGTTTTCAATATGTCCCCAGAAGATGTTTTCAACTGGTTCTTCCACAATTGTGAATGCGTTCGCGTCTACATCGAGAACTGCGCCAAATTGACGAGGATTACCGTAGTAAAGGTGCTGGTTGTTACTTACACGTGTGATATGAAGATCTAAGTCGTCGGCATTGTTCCACGATAAAGATACACGTACATCGGCATCGATTTCGCCACCAGCGTTTTTGACACGCATCGCGATAGCATCAGCAGTATCGCCGTTGATGTAAGCCCATGACAAGGTGTTAGACCATAAGAATGGGCTTGGTGCAGTTGCATCTTTCGCAGCCGTTAAGACCATTTGGTTCCCTTTGAGGTTGGATGTGGGGAGAAGTTCAACTTGCGAGCACTCAGGTAAATAAGCATAAAGCTGCTCAAGAGTGATTTCCTGTGCAGTATCCGGGTCGACTTTCTTGGTAGAAGCTTTCGCGTCTTTTGTCAAATCATCAAATACCGATAAGGACTTCCGTTCTTGACTTGTGAACAACAATTTGTCAGATGGCAAATCTGTAAGGGTGGCTGGTCGACGATAAATACTGTCCAAGTATCCGAGTTCACGTAGTTTTTCCTCAGCCTCTTGAATCATTTTTGGTGTAACCAAAGCTGTTGGGCGTTTATAGTTGCTTGGTGCAACACGCGCCTCATAGGCTTTGACGGCTTTCTCCAAGTCATCTCCGTTGTAGAGGTCTGTTAGGAGACTTCCGATAACGGTGTTTCGATGTCCAAGTGCGCGTCCATGTTTCATAGCCTCGTACCAAATAAACTCTTGTGTAGGCTCTTTGTCGTAGCGCTGTTTGAGTCGTACCCAGCTTTCAAGACGTTCCTTGAACTCTGCTCCACGATAAATTGCATTTGACGCAATCAAATCAAGCACTGTATGCAGATCGTCGAGGTTGACCTCTTCGACCGTACGTTTCAATACAGCAACCGCGTCACGATGTCCACCACGAACGGTATCATTGTTGCGCGTGTTGACGAATTCTTTTGGTAATTCGGCATAATAGTGTTGCCAGATGATAGATGGTTCTTGTGCATCAGCGTTTGGCTTGTGCCCGGCTACTTTTTCCTTTTCGAGAAAAGCATCGACAATATTTCCATTGCGAACAGCTGTTTGCATTGCTTTACGAGCTTCTTCAAAGATGGTATCTGTTTCAAAGTCCCAGAGGGTGACACGCCCGTAATCCGGCGTAATCATTGCGATATTACCCAATCGACGAATATAGTTGTGGTCATAATTTCCATCAAAATAGCGGCGCTCGCGGAAAATAGGGTTGTGCTCTGGTGCAATGTTTTCTAGGTAGAGGGAGAAGAGTGATTCTCCCACCCCCACTTTGACAATTGGGTTGCCACTAGTCAACATGTTTGTCAATTGACGGTCCATTGCGTCAGCAAATTTATCAAATTCTTTGTTTAAAAATGTGTAGTCTGTCATGTTTGCCCCTTTCTAATAGGCGATTTTAACTTCCTTGGTCGGTTTGATGCGGATATCCACCAAATCCGTTGGCTTTCCAGCGATGGTGTCATCATCGGTGCTCCCATTAACATAGTCGCGACCGTACTCAATTTGATCCATATCAACGGTAATAGTTTCACCATCAAATGTAAACGCATCGGCTTCAACACTAATCACAAAGTCATAGTTGTAGAATTTTCCGTCTTTTGCCCGGTCCACAAAATCAATGTTCGGATTAAGTCGTGGATAAAGCAAATCCATTCGATGTTGTTCGGTATACGTGAGACCGTTTGAAAATGCATAGGTGACGTCAAGTCGGCGGTAACGCGTGCTGTCGTCGAGACCTGGGTTCAGATAATCCAAAATGTTTTCAACACTTTCACCGTAATTCAATTCATTGGTGATGGCTTGCAACTGGTCATAATTGACATTGATGCGGTACAAAAGGTTGGTGAGTCGATTAAGGTCTGTGGCATCCTCAAGTTTGTCGGCCAAAAATTCTTTGACTTCGTTTGTGGATAGATTATCATACGTAATGTCGTAATAAAAACGACCTGTACGTCCAATGAAATATTTGTTCAATCGATTATAATCATTAATAGTGATTAAATAGAAATGGTGGTTGTTCACCAAACCATCAAACAAACTTAAAAATTGGACTTGTTCATCTTCCGAGTCCTTATCCCCTTTGTTGAAAATTTTTTCAAATTCATCAATCAAAATGAGAACTGGTTGCTCGATTGATTGCAAAAATCGTGGCAAGCCCGGTGTGTTTTCGGTGACGAGAATGGTTGGGATATCATGTTCCATTAGTTTCTCTGAGACAATACGAGCCGTCATTGATTTTCCTGTTCCTTTTCGTCCTCCGAGGATGGTTCCGAAGTTCCCGTCAATTTTATGGTAGCGATCCAACATCTTATTAACCATTTGCAAATGATTTCCATAAACCTTTTCTGTGGTTTTGAAATTTGGTCGCATGCTGAGGCTATACCCACTCATGGGGTCGAAATTGACATCGTAGGTTCCTGCCGGAATTCGATCCTCCACCGTCAAGTCGTCAGTGAAGATACGAAGTGTTGAGCCTAGATTTACTACTTTCATAATTTTTCCTTTCAGGTTCTAGTTTCATAAAGAAATGGGGGTTTGGGGCGAATGCCCCATTTAAGGCTTTTGCGTAGGCAAAAGCTAGTTTGTTTGTATACGCTTGGCGCGATCAATGGCTAGGACCATGGTTTCATAGTCACAACCTGTTCCATCGGTAATCAAGTCATTGAAGATGGGAGAAACTTTTGCACGCTGACCCTTAAACACTTCTTCAGCGTATTGTACGTTTTCGATTGCCTTGGCAGATAATCCCAGCACCCAGTGAGGGTTTCCTTCGTCGTACAATTGTTTACAAGTCATTGTTTTTTCAAGCAACGTCATCTTTTCTTGATGTGCGTGCAGCTGCAACTTGAATGCCTTTATTGTTTGTGAAGCACGTGTCCAATAATACCCCAAACCTGCTGGGATTCCATATGTGATAAAGTCCGTCAGTACATCCACGTCGGGGTCAATGGTTGTTTGCAGGGTTTCATAGATTAGAATCCACTCATCTTGTGATAGTTCCCGTTTATGCTTGTGATGCGCTAGAACGTATTTAATGGATTCTGGGTGTTGTGTCATGATGGTCGTTCGAATGCGCACATTTCGATCTTTTGCCAGCTCCTCTAAACAATATCCGTTTTGCGCAAGAGCCTCCCGAATATAAAAATTGTGAGGTGACTCATCCTCGAGCCACTTTTTGTAGCACTCCTGTTCTTCACCTCGCTCGATGGCCTGGCATCGTCGTTCAATTTCTTGGTCACTTAACTTTGTTTTGTGTTCTTGTGTTATTTCTCACACCCCCGATTTATTTTGTCGAGACATGACCCGACAGCTCCTTAATTAATTTACCTTATATCATAATTAAATAAAAACCGACCCCGAAGGGTCGGCTATATGGTTTTATTTTGTGCGGCGTTTAGTATAAACTGCTCCGCTCAATCCCAATACACCCAGTGCGTACATAGCAAGGCTTGCTGTAGCGCCTGTGTTTGGAAGTTCTTTTTCACCTGCTTGCACCACACGTACAGGTTCTTTTGTGGGCTCTGGCTTAGGCTCAGGCTTAGGTTCTTTTGTGGGCTCTGGCTTAGGCTCAGGCTTAGGTTCTGGTTTTGGCTCTGGCTTAGGTTCCGGTTTTGGCTCTGGCTTAGGCTCTGGCTTAGGTTCCGGTTTTGGCTCTGGCTTAGGCTCAGGCTCAGGCTTAGGTTCCGGTTTTGGCTCTGGCTTAGGCTCAGGCTTAGGTTCC
>ERZ773196.35-NODE-35-length-87545-cov-11.533707_pt1 | contig 87545 bp, 85 predicted proteins | sample MGYA00581009_ERZ773196 | MGnify/ENA primary metagenome ERZ773196 (study PRJEB29015, sample SAMEA2738162) | human oral metagenome | biome: human oral; feature: human-associated habitat; material: saliva | place: China | collected 2243 ... | reverse complement strand
TTTAGCCTTAGCTTCTTCCTCAGCTTTAGCCTTAGCTTCTTCCTCAGCTTTAGCCTTAGCTTCTTCCTCAGCTTTAGCCTTAGCTTCTTCAGTAGTCCCTGCGGTTCCTGCTTGGGCTAACAAATCGTCAAAGGATGTCGCTGCGTTAGGTGCGGTTGCTGTATTGGTTGACGCTGTTGGTGCGACAGTTGGTGCATCATTGTCCCCAAATACGTCGGTGTCTACGCGATATGCTTCAGTGACGTCGGTTGTTTCTGCTTCTTCTGCAGCGTCTGCTGGCTGTGTTGTAATTCCTGCTTGAGTCAACAAATCGTCGAAACTAGGGACTTGGGTTGGTGGTTGCACATCGTGAGCTGTCGGCTGAGCTGTTGGTTGTGCGACTTCTTGCGAAGCTGGTTGCACTGTTGGTTGTGCGGGTTGAGTTTCGGTTGCTTGTGATACAGCGGAAGTTGGTACACCCGCTTGGGCTAGTAGTTCATCGAATGATGCGCTAAATACGTTTGACATGTGTTTTATTCCTTTCTTAATTAAACATCGTGCGACGATCCCAAATCGAAATCAATTGTCGTACTTGTTGAAGCGTTTCTGGTGTGCGTTCATCGATAATGCTTTTCATCATATCAAATAAAGCATCTTCAGATGTTAATTGTTGGGCAATGTTTCTCTCCAGTAGCCACTCTTGGTCGGCCTTCAGTTGTTCTGGTAAACGTTGTAACAACGTTCTGTCCCCAGTTGTGAAATATTGTCCAAAAGTTTTTGCGACATTTGTCGTGAGTGGCATTTGCACATATAACGGATGCATAACAGTGTCCGCGTCGGCAATCAACTCATTTACGATTTTTTTGATTGGCTCCCAATCAGAAATGGATTTATCGGCAGCTCCCGAATTGATTTTGGGAAACAGCGCCATCATTTGGCGTGCAATTAACGGAGCAAATAAAGCGTCTTTTACCAGTGCAGTTTTCGACAAAGCTTGCTCCACAATCTTTGTAAATGTATCCACTTTCTCGTTCAAGCGTGCAGACACTTGTGCTTGTTGTTCATTGCGTTTTCGAACGATGTATGCTCCGATAGTTGGGTATCCGATTTCTGCCAACTTATCGTTTAACAATTTTTTATATTGGTTATACGCAGATGTCAATTCTTTGTTGTAGGTTTTAATTGAATTTTCCACGAGAGCGACAAGTCGTTTTACTTCTTTGACGTCGTCTGGCGTCAATTCGGCATTGTTCTCAATAGATGGTAACAAGCGATTCACTTCTTGTTCGATAGCGGTCCATGTGGCCGCAGCTACTTGATAATTTGACATGGTGTCCTTTCTAGAGGACTTACCAGTCCTCGCCTAATGGAGCTTCCCAATCGCTTGGGCGCTCATAAAACATACTCGATCGGTGAATTTCATAGTATTTACCACCCGGTTTCAGATGGTCTCGTACATAGGCCCTCGCTTGCTGTTTTGACAAGTGACGCATATTTTGCACCGCACGGAATAAACCGCCAGCCATATCGCGAGGAATGAGTGGATAATTTTTTCTCACCCATTTATTCAACTCATCTGATGTTAGTGTCTCAAAATCGAAACCGTCATCTAAGAGACTGACACCAGATACGATGTACTCTCTCAACCATTCTTCGTCATAGTTTCCTTCTAGGAATATAACGTCGAATTTTCCGAGGCCATAAAGACCTTCACCGAGGTCTGACGGCTCTAATGTATCCAAATCGGTTGAATACAAATACCGTTCATCTCCTTTAGTTAAAACATAAGCATAGTTGACAATGTCCCAATGTTTTTGTGGCACCGCTGTAACATGATAATCTCCGCATTCAAATTCACAATCGTCCGGGATTGTATGCACATTGTCATATTCTCTCCAATCCAGTTTACCTTCATCATCCAATTTTTCTCTTGCTCCGTCGGGTAAGTAAACTTGAGTTCCGTTTGTAATGAAAGCTCTAATGAGCGGTTTATCGAAATGATCTGAATGTTTATGTGATACGAATACATGCTTGATATCATCAAATGATACCAAGGTTTTTAATTTTTTTGTTGTCAATCCGGCATCAATCAGGATGTCGTCAATTAAGATGGCATTTCCTTTTGACCCGGTAGTTAAAATTTGATAGGTGATGGGACCCACCTTCCTTTCGATTTCATTTTCATGCAACTTTTTTTACTTTATGATATACTATTAGTAGAAATCTAGAAAGTAAGTTAAAGGAGCTATGATTATGGCGATTGATTATAATGCCCAAGCGGAGGCGCGCCTTTCTCGTATGGACGAACTCTTTCGTCGTGCAGAAGCCTTCCAATTTGAAATGGCAAAACTACAAGAGGCGTATGGTATGACCCAAAAAGAAGAGTTTACTCAAATGCCTGTTGATGAGCAACAAAACATTATTGACAATGTTATGAGTTCTTTTGAAGCGTCTCAAGATAGCATTGATGAAACGCAAGAGGCTTATGAGGATATCAACATTGATGATATCATTAACTCAATGGACCTCGGCATCCAATTGTAAGGAGGTGTTTTATGACGTGGACTACTGTTGAGCATTTACTCAACCACGAACAAGCCGTTGAGCGGGTTGTAGAACGTCTGAACAACTCTCCCTTATTGCTAGATTGGGTCGACACTCAAGCGCAAGATGTTTGGGATATTGAATTTGATTTGGATGTCGTTGCTGAGGGGGTCATGAATCAGCTTTATGGTGTTGAGGGTCAGTTCCAGTTTGTAACAGCTGAGGCTCTCGACGCGTTGCCGGAACAAGCTTATCAAGACCTTATGAACTCTGAGTTCAAATCATGGGGTCGTGAGTCTGATGATGTCGCCACTGCATTGACTGCGACAGAGCAACGAAACGGAGATGTTCTCACCTCTCAGGAAGTGATAGAAACCCTTCCTTATTTCGGTGTTTCTAATCCCGCTCCCATCTTAGATGATTATGACGCGAATCTACCAACAATTGTCGCGACGCATGAAGGGCCAATGAACCCAATCCAGGAGGCTTACAACGAGTTGAGTGACGTTCAGCGTCAATTTCTCGCAACAGCCTCTGAGGGTGTTGGTCGTTCGCTTATTGTCGATTCCAGTCGTGAATTTTCATATGGTGCGGAACAATATAGGGTGGATAACCCCATTGTCCAACAACCATATTCAGATGAGGAAAATATTGCCCTCATCAATGAGTTGTTCAATCTACAAGACGATGACGCACTTCTTCAACATTAATAAAAGCCCCTTTCGGGGCTTTTTTTTGCTTATTGTGTTACGATTACATATTTTCCTGCTACTTTTGTGACAAGTTCGGTTGGACGAATTGGTTCTGTTACGCTACGCTGAATACTTTCACCCACACGTGTGGTCACGTTCAATGTAATCATTGGAAAGGCGTCACGTCGTGCGACAGCTGCCATTTCAAGTTGTCGAGAGGCTTCTGCATTATGATTTTCTGGAATCACACCGTCCGAAATGTCACGCACAAGTGTAGCTAACCCAATACCTAACGCAAAGTTACCATTTCCTGCAGCTGCGAAATTAGCGGCTAAGGCTTCAGCATGCTCCAACAAGGTATCATCTTCTTGTAGACGCGCGGTCAAACCGTCTTCATCTACACCGGGATGCATGAATTGTAAGGTTTGTTGGACATCAGATGCCAAATCATAATAAGATACATAGTCGTCTTCATAATCATCGTAACCTTCATCGTCATCCTCATCTTTGCCCCAACGAATGACATAAATAGCTGGGTATTCTTCTACTTCATCTTCTTGGAAAAAATCGTTTCCCGCTGTTGCTGCACGCAATACGAATGAGAATGTGTCACCGTCTTCAACAAGCGTCCAATTTTTCAAATTTTCTGTTGCGACGCTACGCGCAGTTGCATAATTTTCGGCCAGTTGTTGTACTGAATCAAATTGCATTTCCTGTCCGTTTACTTGTAACGTTACTTGTCCGTCTTCATTGACGTCGATTGGCAAGATGTATTCTTCGTTGTTAAAGTTAAAATATTTTTCCATGATAGGTTCCTTTCAATTATAGCGAAAATTGTGTTTTGTAGACTGACTCTTTCGCTGTTGGGTCAGAAAACTGAGTTAACCAATAAGCGACATCGATGATGTCTTCGTTGACATGACCAAAAACCACTTCCAAGGTGCCAGAATTCAGACCTTCATAGTCGGTTTGTGATTGGTAAGCATCGAGAATGTGGTGTGAATGGATTCTCATAATTGGTGGATTTTTTACTGTTCGGTGCCAATAGGCATCCTCGATGATGGTGTTTGACCATGTGTTTTGTTGTGGTAAGACAACAATTTTTAGTTCTTCATTGGATGGCAATGTCGGAAACGCCGTGTAATGATGCTCGTAATCATCCGTTGTGACCACAAGAACTTGAGCTTCAAGGTTTGCCATTTTTTGCCACTCTTTGAAATAGCATGCCACCACTCTGAAGATGTCATGATATTTAGAGAAATCGATTGGTTGCTCATTCTCTAAGATACCATTTTTTGTCAATTTCCATCGTTTCGACTCGTTGTGTGTTTGAGGAATCGATTGAATATATTGTTGGAATGGATTCATTCGTATCCTTTCTTTATTATATCATTTATGCGGGGATTGTGCGAACTTTAGTGGTAAAATCTTCCAGATTGCTCTCATACACATTTCCCGCCAGTTCTTTGCCTGCGAGTAATGACATCACAATGTTGGAGATAATATCCGCGTTTCGCGAGTTTGCCATCATCGCTTGAGGTTCACTCTCGACTACTTCATCACATGAACGTGTGATTCCGGGGTTATGGTCCTCAACACCGTTCAGTTCAGGGTACACCTCTAACATGTTGGCAAGTTGGGTTCGAATACCAGCATCAAACGGGTTTTTCTTGTCTAATACCAGTTCACTGGCTGTCCAAACAACCTGGCCACCTTGATTGTTATTCCCTGAGTCAATAGCCACATACGCCGGAAGTTCATTCAAAGCTTTGTTGATTAATTTTCGAGTAGAAACGTTATCGACGGCAGAAATGATAATTGGTGTTCCGTCACCCGTTTCTACGAGTATATCTGCGATGAAGTCATCTACATCAGTGATGTAATAGGGATGACTGGTGACAGGCGATACGCTCAAAATCGTGTTTTTCGCATTTTCCATAAGTGCGGTCGCTTTGTTCACGCCAACGTCTGTTTGAGAAAACTGCTGGCGTTTTAGATTTTTCGGTTCCACAATATCACCGTCGTAGAGATGGATTGGAACATTTGTCCCTGCTAGGAGTCTGGTTAGGTTTGTAAATGTAAACCCTCCAGTACCACCAGCGCCTACAATATGGATTACTGGGTTTTCAATAGCTGAAATTTGTAACATAACGTCCTTTCTATTCTGTCACTAGTTGAACAAGGGTTGGCACGGTTGTTTCGTTTCGCGTTGTACCCAAAATTCCGGTCTCTCCGTCAGGTAGTTTCACTAACAGCTTGTCACCATACCAGATAATTTGACCACCGTTCATTTGTTCGAACACGTCGGGTTCTACTTCAAACGTTTCTCGCATGTCTCCAACCATGAATGCCATTCGTGTTCCGGTCGAAGCGGTGTCCACAACACCTTCTGTCTGACCTTCGCTCACTGTACTTTGCGTTAGTGCGGTTGCGAGATAATCAGAAACAACATCGATTTGTTGGTCGAGGTCCACAAACAACTCTACGATTCCTTTGTGCGCTACTTTGATGTTACGATACGTTTCAAGGAACATTTCAATAATGTTTTCTTGAAGCACGTCTGTAGCGATGTAGTAGGCTTTCGTTTCTCGAGTTTGTCCGATCCGGTTGATACGGTTTTGTGTCTGGATGATATCCGAGATTTCCGTGTTTAACTGGTATTGAATGAGACGATTGGCCTGAACCAAATCGAGTGATGATTTGATCATGTGCTGAGGCACGATGACGATATTTTGTTTCGTATACAAATCATCAATAACATCCTGGTAGTCCAGCTCGTTTCGCATCTGTGCTTTGGTTAAGGAGGCTACACCCAAAGCTTTCGATAATTGAATCGCAACTTCTGGTGTATTGACGACGATTAGGAACGTTTCATCCGACTCCTTGTCCAAAATGTCTTTAACGATTTTGAATTTTTCCGTATCCTCAAGATTTGGTTTTCCGATAAGGTTGGACGTTGCAATTTCTTCTAGCAAACTAACGTCTAGCTGGGTCAGATATTGCAAGAATTTTGTATTCTTTGAAGCCGCATCATTCAATACGTCATAAATTGTTTTGCTCTGTAATCCGTCATTCAAGTTCAGAATGCTATTTGCGATTTTAGTGGCCAACATTCGTGATTTGTACACATCGGCATCGGACACAATCTTGTGCAACCGTTTCAGAATGTTTAAGTCGGATTGGTTCAGAGGTGACGATGTCTTGATGACTTGCGCCTTGTGTTGTTCAGCTTGTTCTCCGAATAATTCAGTAGCGATCTGAATAGATTGGGCAGTCACGACAGAGGAGGATACCATTTTGTAAAAGAGTTCGAAGTTTGGCACGGAAATCATTGACGTGTCAACATCTGTTGTAAAATTCCCCCGAGTCATCTGATATTCCAGATTGTTATCTTGCCCAACATATGGCGATACAACAACGGCACCATAACGTCGATAAAAATAGGTTTCTCGTGAGCTCCGTTTATCATCCGGTGTTGGCATCAAAATGTCATCACCGATGTAAGATGGGTCGAATTCGCGTGATTGTTTCACCTTAATGTCGCGCGCCATCTCAGATAATGCGGTTTTGAGTTCTCCCTGCTGATCTCTAACTCTGCGATGATAAGCGGCGGCTGTGTAATTGTGACCGGCCCATTTCTTATCCGGAATACTTAGCAATTGAATGGTATTGAACCACTGCTCAACTGTGAAGTCGGCCAAGGTTCCTGACAATACGAATGTTTTGTATGTGTCATAGACATTCAATGGTTCATCGGGCGTTTTGTCGATGAATTTTGTTGCTTTCACGCTACGATTTACCAGCTGGTGAATTTCATCGATAATGAGGAAATCAGTTTTGCGGGTGAGCGCTGGTGGTAGCAAGTCCGCAACGTGAATGGTACCACCTTTAACGGTAAACCCGGATAAATGGATTTTCCCGTGAAATTCGTGACCACCATGCTCGATGATATAGGTATATTCTTTCTCGCTATTCTTTTTCACATCTACAAAGATTTGAAATGTCTTCAGCCATGACGACTTCATTGACAAAGTCGGCGCGATGATGTGGATGCTTGGTAGCAATAATTTTTTCAAATTTTCCAGGTTACGCTCTTCACTTGTCAACTGATCTACTGCATCATATACCGTCACCATTTGAGCGTACATAATTGACTCAACTGTCATGAGAGTTTTACCCGCGCCCATGTCTGAGAGGTTGTACATGACGCGCTCGTCGCTGGACAATACCAATCCGGCATGTTGGAGCGAGTTGAATTGTTGTGTATCTGAAAGCGCAAACCCGGCCTCGTTGAGTTTTTGAGTCACCCATTGATAAGCGTCGTGAGCTTTCATACGTTCAATAAATGCATCGTCAACTAATTCTTTCGTGTCGTCTTGTTCACGCTTAGCCAATTCCAAAAAGTGAGCTACTTGTTCCTCCTGTGTCATCAGACTCATTTCGTATGACCTTGGTAGGGTAGCCAACATTTCCTCGACAATGTTTTTTAATTGTCGTGCGTTTTGCCCGGTAAATAAAATTTTTGTAATATACTTTTTATAATCGGGGTGCTGGTATAAGGCATCAATAATGGTACCCATTCCGTTTTCTTGTTCCAATTTTCCATATACGGGATACACCTCAATTAGTTTTCGCATGGCTTCTGCAAGTCGCCCACATTGCGCAAATCGAGGTAGCATGTGTTGCGGAATGACCGCAAGCCCGTTATTGAATGCCATATGGGTTGTTAATTCCAGGTCTGTTTGTGCAGTTTCCGTAGACCAACCTTCATTGTCTCCAATCGCATGAGCTTTGTAGTCCAGGCGCTCTGGAAGTAGTAATTGGTGGATTGAGACGGCTGCGTATTTTACGTCTTGTGGAATTTCGATTTCCCGCGCAACATATACCACATAGTCATTAAATTTTTGCCTGCTTTCAATTGTGCCGATATATTTAAGACGTTCTCCATCATCATAAATAATTCGGTTTTCCATGGATTTTTCATAATGGTTTCCGATGTACATGTTTTCCTCCCGTTTTTTTTTAATTTAGATATACGACGCGTTTCTCGCCTTCTTTTTCTGGTAGTTTTGTTGATACACTATCACTTGCGATAATCGTGTCTGGTTGTTCGCGTTCATTTGTTTTCGTTACCTTGAACCCCGGTACAACCGCATAGAACACACCATCTTCCGTTTCTTTTCGAACCAAATGTCGGTTTGTCGCAAAGGCTAAGGTTTCGTATCCTTTTGTTCCTGGATACAAAAAGGCTTGTGTGCTGATGGATACGTCGGCGAATGGATTTCGTTTATTTAATACAACTCGTTCCGTTTGTGCCGTCTGTTGTGTCTGATTGGTTTGTCGCTCATTTACAATCCTATGGACATTTCGACTATCACTGTCGTATGTTGCATTTAAAATATAATCATCCAATTTGCGTTTCCATTCTGTATAGGTTGGCAACTCAATGTTGGATGTCATATAAGTTTCCAGTTCATCTTCTGTAAATTGCAAGGAGTATAAAGTTTCCTTTAACTCCTGGTAATCATCATATTCCTCGCTTATCTCTTCGAAGATTGGTTCTAACTTCTCCTTGTCGGGGACGAAAATGTCGTTCTCTGATTCCACGAACGGAATCTGTTTTAATTTATTGAATACATAATGGTTATTGTGATTGCTCTGCATCGTCAGAACCCTCCTTTGTTAATCGAGTCTTTGGCGTTGGAACTGCTACAACAACAGGGCTCACTACCGCATCTAGGGTGTCAATTCCCTCTACAACGATGTCATGTGTTCGCTCATATTCTTCACAGTACGCCTTCCAGATATCGTGAATCGTTTCGGATAATGTTGCGTCCATTACAAATCCGCGAGTGCTGTGAAGTCGCAACCACTCTTGAACAAGGTACTTATCGTACTGTAGTCTGCCAGCCTCCAATGCAATTTTCCATGTTAAAAATGCGATTGGTAAGCTACAACGTCGTTTGTGTTTGTCCATTTTATTTAGTAATTTCTTGCTAAATTGCGCGATATCTTTTGGTTCTGCCATCTCACTATGATGGGGCATTTCGTTAAAATAACCTAATAACCACCCTAGCAGGATCTCATATTTTTCCGAGTCTACTAATTCAAAGAGTTCTTTGAAATAGTCGGTGCGCATGGAGTGATAATATCCATCAACCTCCACAATTCCAGTTTCTGGATAGTAGGTGGCCTTTCGGTGCGTATATGAGGCTTTACTGGTGTATGTATAGGCGATTGGCCCGTTCACACCCCTAGTAACATCATAGTCCGCGTTACTCCAGACTGAATTATATGTTCCCCCTAAGGGGAATTTTGATATTTTTGGTAATGCTCCAGCCATTAATCTTTCCTTTCAAATACAATTTTAAATAATAGGTTTGCAATTTCGAATGCGTCTGATTTTTCGTATAATTCTAGCAATTGAGCACCTAAATCCCACAACGTATCGTAAGGAATATAGTTTGTGCTATCCGTGTTCACTTGAAGCCCATATCGTCGTGCAAGCTCCCGTACATCGGCGTCTTGTTTGTGACTGAGTTTGAGACTCGCGTTCCCATGATTGACGTTTTGGTCGTTATAGAGAAACAGTGTTTCAAGCGGCAACATGAGGTTGTGTGGACTCACAAATGCGGGGACGGGGATATTTCCTAAGCATAAATACCCACTACCGCCGTACACGTGACCCAATGGTACGGTTGCATGATTGTATTGAATTCGGTATTCAATATTGCTCGATACAACGCCCTTTTCGGTGATTTCGGACACATATACTTGCATGGGTGGCACAATTGTCTTTCGCACCTTATTCATGATTTTCATGTTTGCGGTATGCATCCCAACTAGGTACGCATATTTGTCCCTCCGTGTAATTTTTTCTAGAGCTTGTTTATGGGCGGAGGTGAAAATTTCTTTTGGTATTTGTTCTACTAATTCCATCAAACTCTCCTTTGTTGATATTGTTTCAATAGATATTCGGCGATATCTTCAATTTCCGTCATGAATGATAGCGATGCCATATCTAGGTCGATTGATTCAACTCCCACAATTAGTTGTTGGTCAGTAATGCGAATAGGTATTCCGTCTATGTGCCCGAATACGTAATCGTTATTTCCCAATGTCGAATATGAAACGATTGTGATAGTATTGTTGCCACTTGTTTTTACATATGGTTCCACTGCGATTGGCGTACTTGTTTTGATGTCCTTAAACATATAAGCATCAACGGTGTCGTTTGTTGTGATGATGATGAGATAATCATCGTTGGCTCCAGTAGTTTCTCTGACAACTAATTTTGTATCGATTGTCTCAGGGCAAAAGGCGCCATCGCTAACTCGTAAATGGATGTTGTACGAGTTGTTTAAAATCTGGTCTTGTTTGCTCTGTTCTGCAAGTGTGATCGTGCCAAATGACCGATTTGTGAAACTAATGAGCACTGGTAGTAGTTCTCGCAACATGACGGCATCGTATGAGCTAGGTGTTGTCGTCGCCTCATGCAAATGAGGACAGCGTTTTGCAACTACGGGATTGGACAAGTCACGAAATCGTTCGTTTTGTGCCAGTTTTTCATAAGTAATAATATCTGTGATTAGATTTTTGATGACTTCGAGTGCATCATTGGGTTTTGCGTTCTTTCGTTTGATAATTTCTGCTATGAGATCCACTCTCATCACCTCCGTTCGATGTCAATGTTTGGTTGATTTTATCTGTTTCTGATTGTGCGTGAGAGGGATTCGCAAGAATTTCTGCGAATGTTGCCATTGATAATTTTTTCCTTTCTTTCTATTCTGAATATGGTTTATATGATTGGTTTATGATTTCGTGAGAGAAAAGGGGGTTGGGGCGAAGCCCCATTAAATCGCCCATCGCGTATGCGATGGGCAAAAAAAAAACAAACGAGACTGGGCTCGTTTGTTTTTATCATTTGTTCTCCAACGTAACTGTTCGCATTTCACCTTCCGATGTGGCGTGACCTCCAGTTTCGATGGGAACTAGTGCGCCATTCGCTGTCACCCCAACCCATCTCATCGTGATGCTTACTGGTATGAGATTATCGCCGTCGTAGTTTGGTTGGGCGTATAAATCTAATGACTTATCGGGGTTATCCCTCAACCAATCATCTAAAATTTGCTCATAATAGAGCATACCATCCGGGTTCTTTTCATTAGACCCAGATTTCTTGACTCCTCGGTTTAGATAAGCTGTTGCTGTAACTAAGTTTCGTGGATCATCATTTACACCGGAGAATTGATATCCTACGAGGTGAGTTCGGTCGTTGGTGCGTCGTGGATTTGACCATCCTGCAGGATTAGTCAGAATCCTTTCTGGACGCTTTACACCATTACTTCCGGGTTCTTGTGCGTCTGTGACACGTATGTGGGCGTATGTAGCACGACCATATTGGTCTAAATCACCCATGATGAAGGTTGCTCCGTAATTTACGCTACCAATTGTTGTCGATGATGGTTCAGAACCTGTCAGAATCTGCCCAACGGCAGGATTTGGTGTAGGTGTTTCAGTACTGTTTCCATCAAGTTGGCTATCATCTGGCCTAGAGCTGTTATTTTCTCCCATATCCGAGTCAGATTGTTTAGATTTAGCAGGTCCGACGCTTTTGGGTAACACCTCTTGCAACTTTTCAATGAATTGTTGCGGTGTTTCTACATGATGATACCATGCGAAACCGCACAAGGCCACAATGATGAGAGTTATGATTCCACCAACTAATCGATTCACTAAACCTTTTACGATGCCAATCACTAATCCGATAAAGGCTAGCGCTGTGAGTATATAAATGAGGGTCATATGGTCCTTTCTAGTCCCGAATTCGTGGATATTCTGGTGATTCAGTCGAATTCGTATCTGTTGAGGTTTCGTAGGTGGATTCCGGTGTTGTACTCATCGAGCTCGAACTTTCGGTTGTAGTGCTTCGACCGGTTCTGTTTCGAGGTTGCTCCGTAGCACTTGTTGAGCTTGGTGTGCTCGGTTGCACCCAGGCACGCTCCATAATGATCTGAGGTTTCGCATCAATTCGAATCCATTCCGAATCCTCCACTCTCCTTCCATTATACACTATTTCCACTACTTTGTCGCTGTTTTTGTAAGAACCTTCGACAGACCATCCGTTTTTGACCACATCTTCATAGGTTTTCACATCGCTACGTTTCACATAAATGCCGTTCAACTGTGACAGCATTGTTTTGATGTTTTTGTAGGTTTCTTGAGCGGCTAGACTCTTATTGTTTTCAACAATACTGGCTCCCTTCTCATCGATGAGTTTTAATAGTTCAGCGATTTGTGGAAACTGTTTGACGTTCTCTAGCTCTTTTTTGAACCCTGACAAATCGTCAATATCATTCAGCACCATCATCGTGTCTCCGTCCGTTTTCCCGTAGTTTGGTAAAACACTTGTCACAATTGTTCGCAAGGCCTCGTATTCTGTTACTATTTCGTTGAGTCGAGCCAACATTTGCTTATCAGCATCTCTATCTCGCTCCAAGACTTCTCGATTCAAGTTACCAATCAATTCTCTCAAGGTTTTTGTGTCCAATTTAGTTTTATAACTGTTCACATATTCGAAATATGTTTGATACAGGTGCAATCGTTTTGTTGCGTCAACAAGTGTTCCCGACTTGATATTGTTTTTTTCGATGAACGCATCTGATTTTTCAGATATTAGTTTTGCATCCGCTGGGAGTTTCATGTCTTGCGTCGTCTTATTCAATGTTTTTGTCACAGCTTCAGACATTTCGATATATTGTTGTTTTTCAAGTGACGGATAGTCTGACACATATTCAGGTGCAATTTCGGATAATTTCATATGTTTCATACTATTGTTCCACGTTCGTGTTCCAATATATAATCTCACGATTGAAAAAATGAAAACCGCAATAACTAATATCGATACAATGAGCACTGTTCCAAAGGTTGTACCAACGATTTTACGCTGTTGCGCTTTCTTCTTCTGATATCGAGACATTCTATCTTCAGTAATGGTCATCAGTTACCTTCCTTTCCTGTAATGAGTTTATGAACCTCATCACTCAGGATTCCATTGTTTTCGAAAGCGCTAGGATTTGCGATATATGCGTCGTACAAAGCTTTTTCTTGTTTGGTCAGCTTATTGTACCAATCCTTGTCTGCTTTTGTTTCTGGTTTCATGTTTTTAATGGTTGGGATTGTTGGCATATCCCCGATAACGGCTCCTAAACCGTTATTGACGTCACCTGCGTCTGTTATTGCATAGTGTGCTGAGATATCTGAACCTGATAACAACTTCACGGTGTTCGGTTGCGTCCAATTTGGTACGTTTCTACCGCCGTTCAACAGCAGTTGTAGATTTTTACCAATCACCTGCTGACCCTTGAATTCATCTGGGATTTGCGGATCAGTGTTTGGAGAATCATAACCCATCCAGACAGCAACACTATATCCACCGTTTGTAATAGAGTCATACCATACATCTGAACCACCCGGCCCGTATAGATAATTGTTGTTCACACCATCACCGAATGCGACGGATCCTGTTTTCCCGGCATACCCCGCGTACTGGGGGATTTCTGCGGCTGGTGCACTTCCGATTTGTTGTTTCGGCACACCTCTTAGCATCTGTGTTAGTGTGTAGGCTACAGACTCGTTCATGGCCCGACGTCGTCGCGGTTCAACTTTCTTAACAGTCCCATCAACAAATGTAAGCTCATCGACAAACCGAGGCTCGGTGTATACACCATTATTGTTGATTGCGTTGTATGCAGCGGCTGCTTGCAGTGGTGAAATATCGAGTCCTATCCCGTCGTTTGCTGAATAGGTGTCCTTCACGTCCAATCCAAGTCCATTTAGGAATGTTTTCATTCGATTACTTCCCAATATTTCGTCGTCAATTCGAGCGACTGGGGTGTTTAAACTCCAACGCAATGATTGTTGCATGTCCAACATACCATAGGTGGCCCCGCCATAGTTTTTCATCACTAAACTTGTACCGGGGTATACGTATGGACTTGTGTCAAAACGCGTCGCTGTGTTGTATTTGTCCCCAAAATATTGCAATAATGGTCCGTAAGCGGTAAATGGTTTCATGGATGACCCTGACGAACGTGTCTGCTGTGTCGCATGATTCCATTCTGTATTTCCTCGTCCACCAACCATACCGACAACGACACCATCTGTGTTCATGACTGCAACACCTACTTGAAGTTGGTCGTCCAGATATGGTCCTGACAATACTGTTTCTTGGATTTGTCGGTAGAGCTCCTTGTCTAGGTAGGACTTGATTCTTAACGTGGTATTTTTCGTGTCGTATCCAAGTTCTTTCACTTCATTTAATACCTGTGATGTGTATTCCTGATATTCAGCGTTAATTGCCTTTTGCGCTTCTTGCCAATGATATCGTGGAGCTAATGTAGTTTTTAAATCTACTGCTTTAGCGTCCTTGTATTCTTGTTTGGTGATAAGACCAGCATCCGCCCACACACTTAGTACTGTTTTGGTTCTTTTTATTCCATTATCGCTCAAATACAAATCATAGGTTGTCGGTGCTTGACCTAAACCGACGATGTACGCAAGCTGAGCAATGTTTTCAGGTGTTTTCTCCTTTAGTTGTTCTGGTGTTTTATTGAAATATGCCAGCATGGCGGCCTTGGCCCCAACGGTGTTTTCACCCAGTTCTAATTTATTAATGTAATAGGTCAGGATTTCCTTCTTGCTTAAATTTTCGTCCATTTGTTTGGCAAGAAACACTTCGTGGATTTTTCGAGTGATTGTTTTGTACCCGACGCCACCGTTATAATAGGTATTTTTGATTAATTGTTGTTCAATTGTGGATCCGCCTCGGCGACCCAATAAGCCGTTGGCCATACCTGTAATGGAATAGCCCTTGCTTTCCCAGAATTTATTGTCCTCGACTGCTATCAAGCCTTTGGTATAGAGCTCAGGTAACTCATCGTAGGTGGCTGATTTCACCAATCGACTCGTGTCCTCATAAATGACTGTTCCATCTTTATCTGTAATTTGTGTTGTACCATACGTATTTAGATAGACCGCGTCAATCGGTGGGAGTGTTTTGAGGGTGTGGTCGATGTAGAATAACCCGGCTGCAAAAATCAATAAACCACACAAGCACCCAACCACGAATGTCCATTTGAAAACACTCTTCCATTTGATGGTTCGTTTTATCATGCTTCTTTCCTTTCTATTGAAAAAGGAGACGCAACGCGCTCCTTAATGAGTTGTTTTGTTTTTCTTCCGTCGTTTGGATATCCGCTTTCGGTATTTCGGCGCAGGTCTGGTGCTATTTTTTACCTCAGCATCTACGCATTCTTTGGTGTTCTTTTCTTCAACATCTGTCTCAATTTCTTCAACATCTGTCTCAAGGTCAATCCTGCGTGCGGTCATTAGTCCGACTAATCTTGTTGTTGGGATACTATACTCGAATACTTTTACACCTTCTCGAGTTCCAAATACATCAAATCCGATAACTAATTGTTCTCGGGTTGCTCGATATTTTCGGGTGGTATGCCGCATGTCATCACAGCCCATGATATAGAATAATTCTCGGTATTCGGGTTTGATGAATAGTGTTTCCAATTCATCAATATCGGTGGTTTGGATACCTTTATTCCGGAGCTGACGGTAGTGTTCAAATGAAAAATTGTCATCGATGATAGTTTTGAGGTACGCATCTTTGAATTTGGTACCCACCCATCCAATTACGATTAAGAATAAACCTGTGTACCATACCTGTCCAAATGCAGTGGATACAGATAGACCATATTTAGGTTGTAATAAGATGGTCCCCAAAATATATCCGATATAAGATATTGTCACATATCCAGCTCTCTTGATGTATACGTAGTTTCCTGTAATGGAACTCCTCATGACACCGTATATAGCATAGCTCATCCACCCAAGTGTCAGAGGAATCATGTTGACTAGTTCGATGACCTCGCGGTCCACATTTTTGAACATTTTCGCCACAATTGCTACGTATATGGCTATAAATATTCCGTTTAGCGTCGCTACAGCCATCCGACGCAATCGTTCGAGTGTCCATGTGAATAGATAGAGTGTTGCGAAACGTTTTCGTGTTTTTAACATAGGAGTAACCTTTCCTTTATTTATATGACTAGTATATCATATTTCTATCAGATTAGCAAGTTGTGAATTTCGTTTTGCTGATTTTTTTTTCAATTTGTGGTATTCTATTAGTGACAAAACCTATGGAGGTAATTATGGACTACAAAAACCCACTAATTATTATACTGACAGATAAACCATCTAGTCGTAATGAGTCCAATCCTAATGAATTCAATATTAATACGACACAAGCATGGAAAACATTCAAGCGTGATCTCCATCGAGCTGCTGAAATTTCTACATTTGATTATATCGCGTTAGCATATGATCCTTCTGTTCTTGCTCCAAATTCACAAGTGTCTCGTAAAACTTTAGACATCTGCTCGGGTGAAGTTGGTCGTGTAGCGACGAAATATAATGCTCCTGCGATTACACGGTTCGACCATCAAATTTATCAACTCAATGCTAAATTCGCCGACGGCCAACCATACGCTCCAAGCAATCAGGAAGTTGTTGATAAATATGAGAGTTATGCGTCTAATGATGCATGGCAACATCACCAAGCTAAAGTTTGGTCAAATCTTGGAGCAATCAACGGTCTCAACGCGGGTGGAGGGTTTGGTGAAAATCATCTAGCCATTCTTCAGGACCCGAGTCGTGGACTAGATAAAAAAGATGTCGCAAACTTCTTTTCTTTGCGTAAAAATAAACCACTTATTCCAACACTTCTCGAGGATAACATGGTCGGCATGCCTGGCGTAAACGCGCGGCGAACCCTAGATTCATACTATATCGGAGATAAGTTGGTCGGTCAGGGTGCACTATCGCTTACGACTGTCGATAGCGGTTACATCATACCGATGGTGAATAAAAATGGTGATATGGCCAAGTTTCAAGTTGGTTCTGATGTAACAGCATACAATTTGAAATTGCAAGCCAAAGCTGCCGACGGTGTATCTATTATGAATAGCGAATTTTTTGATAAAAAATCTCGCCGTTACTTGTTTGAATTGGAAGACGGTACCCCATCTGGATTACATGCTGTTGAGGCAAATAATTCTAAAGCTGTGTTTGAGGACGTCATTGGTCAATTTGAAATCCCAATTAAGGGTGATATGAAAACAGCTCTTCTCGAACGAGGTTACAAAATCCCTGAACTAATCGATTCGTTGAAAGTTCTACCTAATTCCAAATACGCATGGCCCGCACAAGGTAACATGGTTGGCTCGAAAGTCAAAGGTGGTCTTGATGTGCCAAAACTTGTGACACCTAGTGAAGCTGGATTTATCCCTGTAAGGGAACCAAAAAATTCTGATGAATATACATTGCTAGTCGTCGAAGGCGCACTCAAAGGTCAGATCGTTGCTAAATATTTAGATCATCCCGAGGTCACCGAAGTCACGAACGCAATCACAGGTGATCCCAATAAAGGTTTGATTGTGGCTCAGGTGCCGGGTGTGAGTAAAGCATTTATTAAATCAGCCCAGGCGATTTTTGATACCAAAAACATTACTGATACCGTCATTGCGATGGATGCCGACGGTCGCTATAATCGTAACGTTGCGACAGGTATTAAGGATGCGGAAAAAATCCTCGGCGAAAAAGGTCCGACGCGTGTTATGTCTTGGGATCCGGAACAAAAAGGTCTCGATGATGCCCTCTTGGCACTCTCCCGTAAACAAATTAAATTCGATGATATGGATTTGACGTTTGGCACAGCTAACGAATTATTCCCTCTTGCGCAAGCAACCCCACCAAACCCATACAAGTTAGACGGGACACGCGCGAACAGAACTAATGGTGACGCTCAGTGGCAACTGGATTACCGTGAGCAGTTAGCAGAGAAAGAGGCTCGCATTCAATCGATCCAGGAGGCTTCCGCGGCTCCAATTGAAAGCCATCCGGTGACTGAACCTGAACCTGTTGCTGAACCTGTTGCTGAACCTGTTGCTGAACCTGTTGTTGAGACAACACCTAAATTGCAGATTCCCCCTGTCTATCAAGTGAACCAGGAAGACCTCAATCGCATTACAAGCAAGGCGAGCGTGGGTGAAATTAGTGACAGTGACATGCAAGAGTTTCTTCAATCAGTATCTGATTTGACAAAAGAGCTACATGACCGTGTATCTGAGTTTGCGAAATAACAAAAAAAAGCAAGGTGTCTTGCTTTTTTTTAATCGATTGGGTTTGCGACCCACATCTGGATGACACCTCGTTCAGCTCGACACCACTGTAATAGAATGCCTTCGTGGTCGTTCATGTGGTTATACATGTAGTTGACAATTTTTCCATCAACTTGTTCTTCTTCGAGTCCATACAAAGACGATTCATACATATCTACAAATTGGTATGTGCGAACATTTCCATGCTTATCCCAGACTTGGAATGTTCGTCCGATTTGAGCGTAAGCAGCGAGAGGTGAGAAGACCCCTGGATTATGACCGGCCATATAAGTGACTAGTCCGTCATGATTGTCCAACTCATGCCATGCGGTTCCGACATACCCGAGATCGATATAGTCTTGCAGTCGGTCTGCGGATTCCACAAATAGGTCACGCGCTTGTAAACTTCCAACAGGAATTAAGCTACCATTTACGTTTAGCATGTTAGTATAGGTTTTTGGTTGTACAGGCGGTTCATTTACGACCGATGGAGTTTTTTGTGCGGTCGTCTCCTTTGTGCGTTTTGTCGCGTTAGTTTTTGCTGTTATTTTTGGTTCATGTGTGGTTGTCTTCACTGGTGTCACTGGTTCACCTGTCAAAATCCAAATAAAAGTCAATACGGGTAGTGCAAATTGAAACATATAGTTTTTCGTTCTTCCATTCTAATTTTATTACAAAAACAGCGGGAGTTGCACCCGCATGTTCCTAGTACGTTTTGAAATTGGATTCAAAAACGTGATTATATTCATCTCCAGCATCTTTTACTGGAATGATTGTGGTCATTGTGCCCCGAACGATGTGTCGTTGGGATGCTGAGATATCCGTGCACGTGACGAGTGTAATAATGTTTTCACCCGTTTCATCAAGCACACTTAGTTCTTGAGGTGATACATTACTAATCGAGTCGATGGTGTATACATAAATGTTTTCTAAATCAGTTAGATACACCTTCATACCGCTTCGTGCTCGTAACAGAGGGGAGAATAATAGAGTTTCCCCATAAGCGTTTGAATAATGGCTAGCTAGTGTGTAGTTTCCCGCGCCCATCTTTTGTTCGGGTTTTAGTGTCGCAGCACCTATCAATAGGTTTTGGTCCGTAACGCCTTTCAGGATGGGTAGATTTATATCTAATTCCGGTATAGATATTTCTCCAATCATTGGAGCTTTGGCCTTGTTTTGTTGGGCTGCAAGTACTGATTCCAATGAAATAGATGATACCTCTGAGTAGTCATAGGTTGCAGGTGTTTCTTCTGCAACCTTGACTTCGGCTGGCGTTAGTTGTTTGAGTTCTGTTTTGACCTCTTTTGCTTGCTCCTTCATCACATGATGTTTTGTCGGGTTTACAAGCAATAAGGCGACACCAACAATTAGCATAAGAATAGCTAATGGGATACGTATTTTTTCAAAAAATATTTTCATTAGACAACTCCAGCGTCTCGCAGAATTTGTGACCAAGTCTCAAACTCATAATCATCCAAATCTCGGACAAATTTTACAGAGAGCGTATCGGTTTCGGTGACGTTCACCGTTTGGTCCCCGATGTTAGCGATGTAGATGAGTCCGATGTGCACACGACCAACATCATTTGTGTCATCGTTCACGATACCGACTAGTTCGAGATTGTCTGGACGCACTCCGATTTCTTCTTCCAGTTCTCGATAAGTGTTTTCGTCCATTAATTCACGTCCAGTCAGACCTTCGACAGGGTTCATATGACCCCCAACACCGACGGAGGATTGTCCGTGCAATCGGTTCTCCCCTCCGCCATTCAACCGCTCGTACACCAACGTTTCGTTTGCACGGTTCTTGATGATGACATAAGAAATTAGTTGTTTATAGGTTGGATCGGTTTCCATATCCCCTCGGCGCCCGACTTCAATATTGCGCAACATAAGCTCGATGTAGGGCGCAAAATCCTTAATGCTGCGGTATCCTTGCACTTTACGTGGCAGGAATTGGTCTCGTTTGACAACTAAAATCTGTTCGTCGTTTTTGTTCATAATATACCTTTCTATTCGGAGAGGGAGAGTACCATTTGTGGTTTTACACGTCCCATAAATTCATTACGTTTTAGTTCACATTTGCAAACAATCAATCCGTCATTTCCTTCAGCAATACGTGTCTTCAATCTGTGTGCTAACTCTGTATCGAACGTCAGCACTTCCACACCGTAAATTTCAGCCTTGAATGTCTTCCAGAAATTTGGATTATAGTTATATTCCTGAATTGCGAATGGATCTAACAAGAATGTGAATTTGGTCTCAGCTTCAAAGTTCTTACCAAATGGCTTCAACTCATCGAAGAAGTTCAGGACGTCCATTACATTTTGTGCTAAATTCATATCTGTAGAAACATTATGACGCAATGTTTCATCAGTGTCTTCACCGTCAGTGAATGCAAAGGTCATTCGATTCATTGGAAGTGTGATGCCCGGTGTCATGTCCAATTGTGACATCACTTCTTGTAGAACTTCTGCTGTCGCTTCATCAAAGAGTTGTCGGAAAATTTCCAAATCACCTTTCTTGATCGCATAGCCGGCGGCTTGCGCGTGACCACCACCCCCGACAACCGTTCCAGGTCTCGATTTCTCGATGTGCTCAATAATCATCGGTAGGGGTGCCATTTCTGTCGAACGAGCACTTCCAGAGATGATTTTGTCATCAGATAATTTAGGGTCAAATGCAAACACAATCGTAGCTTTTTGCGTCTTACCAGCAAAGGATCCCGCTACGAGTCCCGCAATTCCGTGGGGCGCATTGACTTCAATTACATTTGAATAGGTTCCAAGTGTGCTAGGGTCAACTGACGCAATGGCGTCGTCACGCAATGCTGATTTTAACTCGTTTTGCTTAGTCAATTCACGAATGTTCTTTGCCCGCACGGAAGGGTTCGCGTGCATCAATCCTCGAAAGGCTGTTTCTGGTGTACCTACGACGCGTCGCGGTGCGTTTAATAGTGGTGAGATGTACCAGCCAATTAGTTGCTCATCTGTCGGTAGGTCGGATGGTTTCTTTCCTTGTTCCTTGCGCTTTTCGTTTCGAATGGTTTGCATCATCGTGATGAGATCATACAAACCGTCCATGATATTGTCGTATCCGGAGATTCCGATTTTAGCCGGTCGACTTCCACTTTGGATTTTGTTCAGTTGCGTCATCGCTTCACGTACCATGAAATGGTTCTCATCCAAAATGGGCATCACATCGGCAACATTTGCGATACCAGCAAAAACAATGAGTCTATAGACGTTGTCCATGTGCTTTGGTGCATAGTTCTTAGCGTATGCCATCATTGTTTTCCACGCCACCGCGGCCCCGGCGTTACCCTTAAACGGATAAAAATCGGTTGGCACGTTAGGATTGACAACGACTTCTGCGTTTGCAATCTGACTAGAACCCAAGTGGTGGTCTGTGACCAACACACGTATACCCTTTTCATTAGCATAGTCGATTCCCGCAAATGCGTTGGTTCCGTTATCAGCTGTCAAGATGAGTGATACGTCATTGAACGATGCAAGCATATCATCGACAGCTTTCGGGCTGAGACCATATCCATCCTGCATGGTTGGGATGTAGATTCGATGGTTAATATTGAAGAGCGATAATGCCGCTGTCAATACTGCAGCTGACATGATACCGTCTGTGTCATAGTCTGTATCCACTATCAGCAACTTATGTGGGTTTTTGTCCTGCTCCAATTTGAACTCATGCAGCTTTTTGACCAACGTTCCCATGTTTGTGTATAGAAATGGGTCGTGGAGGGCTGTTTCTGGCGTGGCGAAGATTAATTTGTCCAATGTATCTTCGGACCACGAGAGGGACTCCAAAATCCGTTGTTTAATTTTACTTTTCACTACAGGTCATTTCCTTTCTTTTGTAGTGTTTGCTTCATTTCTTGTTCGAAGCCTTTTACAATATCAGCTTTTGTTATTGTGAGCTCACCGCCTTCTTGCACAAAACGATCATTTTTAGCCATTGTGATGCGTTGATATACATTGCGCACCAAACCACCGTTACCACCATTTGTGATTCGCCCGTTGGCGTCCGGTTTGGATAAATTCAATTCGATAAGTTTTGCGAATAGTGGTCTAATAATGCGCGGGTCGACGTCTTGACCGTATTGGTCGTCATGTTGTTTTCGCATTTGCTCAAAAATTTGTGCCATCTCATCGGGTGTATAATCATCGAACTCGATCCATTGGAACCGACGAGATAAACCGGTATTCGACGCCAGAAATTCTCGCATTTCCTTTGAATATCCAGCAGCAATCACAACTAGTTCGTCCCTATGGTCTTCCATATATCGGATAATAACGGATAGCGCTTCATCGTTAAATGTATTTTCTCCCGTTTTAACGGTCAATTGATAAGCCTCATCAATGAAGAGGACTCCACCCAAAGCTTTATCAAGAACTTCACGTACGTTTTGTGCTGTTTGACCCACATACCCTTTAATGAGGGTGTCAACCGTTGCGAACGTACATTTATTTTCAGGGATTGCCCCAACCTCAAACAAGGCTTGTGCTGTCAGTTTAGCAACTGTGGTTTTACCAGTTCCGGCTTCACCGGCGAAAATCATATGGTTCGAAAATCCTTTATTTCCACCGACAGAAATCGTGTTAAGCAAACTTCGTAATTGCTGTTTCACGTTGGCGAGACCAATTAGTTCGTCTAATTGTTCCATAGCGGTTTTTGTATTGGAGTTGGTTTCGATACTACTACGAACAAGTTGCGTCGTTGAGTCATCAACATACCAATAATTTTTATCATGAACATCTTTAAACGACAATGACGTTTTGTACGCATGGTGTTGCAATAGCTTGTCTTTATTGTTCACGTTTACAACACTAACGTTCGCACCTGTTAAATAAAATCCAGTCGCATCAGCTTGGTCGCTGTAATTGACCGTATATCCGTCAATTGTCACATCACCCGTACCATACAAATGGTAGTTGTTACCTGTGAGTACGGATAATGGTCCGTGAGCGGGTTCTTTCTTACGTTGTCTTGCGGTCATTTGACGCTTGATGACACTTTCGGGTAACTGTGGTTCCAATGTTATATTCGTTAATTTTGCATCATGCACTCGTACGTATTGTCCAACACGCGCATGTGTCATCTCGACATTGTAGAACGTTACAGACGATAAATGTCCCGAATTAACCGTCGCATCACCATAAATTAGTGAGCATTCTCCTCGTTCGCTTGTCTCAATTCCAGCCCCATAGTAAGAATAGAGGTTGCTGTCATTAAGGACGATTGTCGCTTCATCTTCTACGACAACTTTTGTCAAATCACCAGTGTTGATGGTATGACGTTTTCCCGACTTGAACCACACGGCTGGATAAAATGCAGATACTGGACCTACGATTTCAACGTTAACGTCCGTCATCACTACTCGGTCTTCGAGGACTAGTCCATTCGCACGTGACCCAACTTTAAAGTTCAAATTATTAAGAATAACTTGGCTATTTATTCGGGCACCAACGGTTCCGGGTTCGACGTTCCACGTATTTCCATTTCCGTTGATGGTTAATGGCTTAGAGATTGTGACGGACTCATCGATGGTTTTGTGAATTTCGATAGTGTCATCATATTTTGCCTTTTCAATAGCATCCTTCAGCGTCTTACACCTATTGAATGGAATCAGGCCTCCGACATGATATGTGGTCATTAAGCTACCTCACTAATTTCTTGGTTTAGTCGAGCAATCATCTCATCTGTTAATACAACGAAATATCGCTCAGTGGTAAAATTGATGGCATCATAGCGACCAACACCTGGAATATTTGTCACAAGTGTTGAGATTCGCCATGGTTTAAAATCAACTGGTGTTTCACATTCAAATTCAATTTTGGTTACATTTTCTGTGTTTACGGATACTTTGTCAAATTTAATTTCTCGATAAGTTCCGTCAGTCATTTGAAATACAACTGATTCATTTGGTTCTGGATATTTACCAGAGCACTTGATTGTCATTTTAGTTAACATTTTCTTCCTTTCTAATAGTTTATTATAACAGTTTCTTTCTTATTTAGCAAGCGCTACCGTGTCATGCAGGTAGCGCTCAGTCATTCGCTTGTAAGGGATTACCACAAATCCAGGGATACCCAATAAAAGGATGTTAATTGTGTCCAATAGTAAAAAGCTCGCATGGAATTTCATAATCCTCACCCATGCCATAGGGCCTTGTGGTCGGGTGTTTTGTATGGCTGTTTTATATGTCCATACCTTTAGATAGGCAGCAACGACCCCAACTTCAGATAATCGTATGCTGAAGTAAGTTGCTACCATCAACACTAACCAAATCGTTCCGATAACTGTGGGTGCGTTGCTGGTTTTGGCCACAACCATACCGACGAGAGATAGCGCTGGATAGATTAATCGCCGTAATCCCATCTTAATATACAAGGATAGCGGTAATAATTGTTGCTCGTATACTATTTGATCCAAGAAATATGTCCCACACCATTGGCCGAGCAATCCAGCTCCAATGATTGTCAAATACTCCATTACGGGTGTTGTTCTGGCACCGTACTGCCAATGGTCTGCGTCAAAACTTAGGTCACGTGCCAACAGATAAAGTGCTATCACTGTAGAAACGACAGATACGGTTCGAATAAGTGATGGTATGACAAAGCTTAATTTCTTACGCAATGCTCGCCTAGCTTGTCGTTTGGCTTCTTTGATTTGTTTTCTTGTCATCACATTCTCCCTCTAGTAAATGGTCAATACCCAGAGAGTTGTCATAATAGTGGCAATTGTCCACCAAATAATGTGGCCGGGGATTCCAAAAAACTTTTGACCAACCTTATATATCGGTTGGAAAATAAAGCGATTCCCCTTTACAACTTCGGCACCATTTCCGTAACTTTTATATTGCTGTAGTGGATAAAACCATGCGATACCTGCGGTTGAAAATGCATCAGCTACGAGGTGGCTGAGATAACCCGTAGCGAATCCTACCAATAAAGGTAGTAGGAATTTAGCGGTCCAAATAGCTCCCATCGGTTGTGCGATGTGTGCCCATATGGCGATTGCAATAACAATCCCAACACCCCAAAGGGTGTGAGTGGCTCCTCGGTGCTTGATTGGCAATTCCTGATCGATATCTGGATAACTAGCCCCCATAAGTGACCCCGCTAGCAATACGGTGGCCACAAATAACCCCGCAAAACCGAATTGGTCATCTGCTTGTGATAAGAATGGCTGTGGCAATGTTTGTTGAGTGAATTGGTTGTAAGCGATTCCTATACCACTCATTGTTGCGACACCAAACGCTTTGTGTGTTTTTCCTAACATCTTTACCTCTGTTCTCGTAATCGTTTTCGAACGAGTTTATCAATCCGATTGTTTCGTTCGTTTTTATTATGTGCACGCACATGTGTGACATTTGTCCCACTTTCGTTTATCAATTTTTTGGTGGTCATCCACAAATCAACGTATTTTTTTGGTCGATACTCTCCAGAGATTGTCTTCACAACGTATTCTGAATCTGTATAGATGTTGAGCGCTTGTCGTGGGTAATCGGTCAAGGCCATTAATATTGCAAGCATCTCCGCAAGGTTAGCGGAGACATTTGCAATTACTTTCGTTTTTTCATTCGTTGGCTCATGATTTTCATACGCTGTATACCCACAAACACCGTGGGTTGAATTGGCAGATCCGTCTGTGTAAACATCTATCACTGCTTATCCACCTTTCCAATACGGTCATAGATATCAGATGCCGTATTTGCAACAGGTTCACCTTCTTTGTTTCCTGTTGTATACATTGTTTCATGCAAGGTTCCTTTTTTATCAAATTTGACAATTGAGCCATAGTGGTCCAGTCGTCCATCGAGTTCTTTTGCCAGTTTCGTTTTATTTTTCAAGTTTACAACCTGTACATGTGTCGCGTGTGTTCGACTATATGCTGCGACCGCTCGCAACATGTTCTTGTGACTTTTCTCACAAAACTCGCAATCGGGATTATACGTCACATAAATGACATCTGGTTGCGCGGACTTATTCTCCGGACCTTCGTGCATATTGATTGTTGTTGTGACTGTCGCCACATTAATCACAACGCCTGCACCGAGTGTCAATGTCATGAGACCAACAAGCGTGATTGATGACCAATAAATCCATGTTTTTAGTTTGTGGCCTATATTGACAATGGTGCGCATGATATCAATTCCGTCGTAGATAATCATTCCGCAAGCGATCAAGTTTAACGTAAACGGCACAAAGGTAGCCACATAACTACCATTCATGACACGAGATAACACCCAACTCAGCAGCAATAAAATAAGTGATTTGTATGGGTTTAACTTTTTTGAAAAATTATTAATTTTGGTCAGTAATTTCATTTGGTTCTTTCTCCTTTTCTGCGTATCCATCTTCGGGATGTGGTACCAATCCCGGTCCACCCTCAATCATCAATTTGGCCGCGTGCGGTTCACTATTCACAGCTTCCTCTTTCAAGGTTGAATCACCAATATAATAGCGAGTCGCATTTGCCATAAATCGTGGTAGGTACAAATCGATGAAGTGTTTTTGCTTCAACTCATTGTTTGGGAATAGATGCTTCGATAAAGGCTCAATGACCTGATTGACAACCAAGTGTGCATATACTTGTGTTAAGTCATAGATTTCCAAATCACTCACATTGACTTGCGATAATAAATTATCCATTGTGTTTGTGATGGTCGTGATGAGATTGGATTTGTCGATGTCGTTTGGTTTTACAACCTCGAGCATATATGCGTCATTCTCTTTGCGAAGGATATAAATTCCGTTGTTGTATTGAATATCCAACATCATAATGAGTGGGCCCCTCATTGTGGATAATTCTTTATTTGTTGGTGATTTTACGGTTGTATAGCCGAACCCGTAGATCATTTCGCGTTCCTCATCCGATACGTTGTCCTCACTCAATGTCAAATCCAATGTCTTTAAATTTTGAGTGACACGTTCGTATGAATTATCATCCAATTGATGAGCGTCAAAGCGATAGGGCGTTTGTTCCATATTGTCCTCCTTAGTGGTTATATCACTATTATATCACAACTTCGTTACAAAAAAAAGTTGTCAAAAAAAAAGACTGAGAACGTTTGTTCTCAGTCCGGTCGCAATTATTTGCGTTTGCGTTTAAGTGCGAGTGCACCCAATGAGCTGACAAATCCTGCAAATACTGTAGCAATTGATGATGCATCACCTGTTTGTGGTAATTCACGTTCTTGCGCAAAGTATTTGTTTGAGATTTCACGTTTAGTGCTTTGTGTTGGTTTCACAACGCGAGTTGTGGTTGCTGGTTTCTTAGCTTCGTCAGCTTTCTTAACTTCGTCAGCTTTCTTAACTTCGTCAGCTTTCTTAACTTCGTCAGCTTTCTTAGCTTCTTCAGCTTTCTTAGCTTCGTCAGCTTTCTTAGCTTCTCCAGCTTTCTTAGCTTCTTCAGCTTTCTTAGCTTCTTCAGCTTTCTTAGCTTCTTCAGCTTTCTTAGCTTCTTCAGCTTTCTTAGCTTCTTCAGCTTTCTTAGCTTCTTCAGCTTTCTTAGCTTCTTCAGCTAAATATCCGTCGACATCAAATTCTGGTTTTTCGTCAACAGTTGGTGCAACTTTTGGTGTGCCGATAATGTTATTACCATCTTTTGTGATATTCAACAATTTTTCCAACTCAAAGAAGTTTAGGACTGTTGCATACTTGTCTTCAGCATCTGCAAGAAGTTTTTCCGCATCGATAAGTCCAGCACGTGCAGCATCCTGACGTTCACGCGCAGCTTTCTTGTCGGCTTGCGCTTGTGCGAGTTTTGCTTCCAAGTCCGATAGCTGTGTTGCTAATTGAGCAGCCGTTTCACGAGTTGTTTTAGCCAAAGTCAATTGACTGTTCAATTTTGTAATTTGACCATTCAATCGATTCACGTTAGTTGTTGCATCAATTAATTTCGCATTCGCCGCTTCAAGAGCTGCATCTTTTGCTTGCGCGGTAGATTTCAAAACAGCTAATTCGTGTTTTGCATCTTCATAAGCTTTTTGAGCTTCTTGGTTAGCACTTGCGATGTCTTTAGCTTGTGCTTTCAAGCTTGACAATTTTGCCACAAGTGTGGCTTGTTTGTTTTCAGCATCATTCTTATCAGCTTGTAACGTTGCTTTGGTGTCTTCAAGTTCTTTCAATTGTACTTTCAACACACCTGAGTTGTCAACAGTTTGCTTCGTTACGAACACGAAATGATGCTCTGGCAAGAATACCATTTTACGCCCGTGGAAGGTTGGGTTCAAGCTATCTTTTTCGTTCCATGCATTCCAGTTTGACCAGAATTTGTCTGAACTTTCACCACCATCATTGAAACGTGTTTCATATGCGTCATAGTAGTTTCCGGTATCGGCTCCAGGAACCGTTGTTACGGCTACCGCGCCGTATTTACCTGTTGACGTCAACAATAAACGACGGTGTCCATAGTTGCTTCCGGTTGCGTTGTTGAAATCAGAGTACCATTTCAATAGCATACGGTATGCGAGGGATTTATGAGTTGTGATTTCATCCAAACTCAAGATGGTTTTATCACCCTCTTTACGGATTGTTTTACCCCATCCCCAATATGCTCCAGCGTTTTCACCACCGTCTGTTAGGTTGTTGCGGAGTTTGGTGTTGTGGCTCAATTCGTCATTTGCGGCCATTTCATTGGCACGAGCTTCAGCATAGTCAAGGTATGCTTGATTGAATTCAACATTTCCATTAATTCCGTTGGCGCGACGAAGCTCATTCAACAAGGCCAAGAATTCTTTAGAGAGTTCTTTATTGTCTACAATATAATCAAACTTACCTGTAGATTTGAATTTCTCGTATTGGTCTTGTGTGATTTCTTGTTCAACTTCACGAACGCCTTGGAAATCTACGTTTTCCAATGTTGCTGGTCGATTTTTGTTGTATTCATAATCAGCTGCGGTTGTTTTCGCTTGGGCTCCACGTTCTTGTGGGTTAATTGTTGTAACCTTCACTTCTGGAACGTATGCATCCAACTCAGCTTTCTTAGCGTCTACATCTTTTGAGACAGCTTCAAGCTGCTTAGTTTTTTGTTCAACCGTTTGTTTAGCGTCTTCAATAGCTTTAGACGTTGTTTCGATTTCTTGTCGGACAGTCGCATTACTCAAACCATTGGCAGCGGCTTCTTTTTCCGCAACATCTGCCTCTTTTTCAGTCACTTTGGTTGCAGCTACTTGTCGTTCTGCGCGTGCTTGGTTTACGGTGTCTTGTGCTTCGGTTGCATCAGATTTGGCGCCAACCAACTCTTTTTCAACGCTCGCTTTTTCGTCCGTTGCAGATTTGATGATAGCGTCTTGCTCTTTTACAATTACATCAGCATTCTTCGCAACAGTGATGTTTTCAGCTGTTTGTTTGATTGTCGCTTCCGCGGTTGCTTCATCAGTTTTTGCGACCTCAAGACTTGATTTTACAAAATCAAGATTGCCTTGCGCTTGCTCGACATCTGCTTTAGCACTTTCGACTTGAGCTTGTGTCGTATGCACAGCACTTTTTGTTTCGACTGTCGCAGTATTCTGTGGTACCTCTACTGTATCCGCATGAGCGGTAGTTGTTGCACCGGCTACACCAGCGATGATTGTTGCTCCGAGAGCTGTAGTTTTCATTGTATTTTTCATAAAGTTTTTTACCTCTTTTTGGTTATTTATTTCGAAAAGGATATGGGGCTTGGGGCGTTTCGCCCCATTTTGTTTCACTCACGTATGTGAGTGAAAAAGTTTTTATACCCTCATTATATCACAGTGTCATTTGATTTTCCAGTGGTTTTTTGGTTTCACCAGCCATATCTTCGATAATGGCAGTCAATAAATCATCCAAACCGGTTTTTGTGAGTGCAATATCTCCACTTCGTACCAATCGTTGTAGCTCTCGTACCGTCACATCCAGTTGCGGATACATAGATTGCACTTCATATTCGTGTAATGTTTGCATATTACGTTTTTCCTTTCAATTAATGTTTTGTAGTATTTCGCGAGTGAAGTGGGGTTGGGGCGTCAGCCCCATTTTCAACCTTTTGCGTATGCAAAAGGTTGGGATGTTGTTTGGCATACGCATCAAAAACGTTTTGCATTAGAAATGCCACTGTCAATAGACCCACTCCCCCGGGAACTGGTGTGATAGCTCCGTTGTAGTTATGTCGTTCCAAATCACCCGCGTCGACATCACCTTGAATGGAGTTCCCAATCTTGTTGATACCGACATCAATTACCAATTGCGTGTTTTTCAGTTCTTGGTATCCAATAAGCTTCGGTACGCCCGCTGCGACAATTACGATGTCTGATTGCTGACACGCTGTTGTTAGTACATTCTTTGGTGTTCGACTGTTACATACTGTCACCGTTGCACCCGCATTTATTAGTTCGGCCACGAGGGGTTTACCTACAATATTGCTCCGACCTATTACAGTCACAACTGTCCCCTCTATGTTTGGAAATTCTTGTTCGATAATGTGTAGAATAGCTTTTGGTGTGCACGCGGTATGATGTGGTGCGTCAATCAAAGCATGTCCCAAATTGCGCCACGTGAACCCATCTACGTCTTTATCTTTCGGAATCTTATCCATAATTTGTGATGGTTCTAAGTGGTTCGGTAGCGGTAATTGCACCAAAATTCCATCAATATCTGGATTTTGGCCCTTCATCTCAATGAATGTCTCCAACATTTCTTGACTGGTTTTTTCTGAAAATGTAATATGCTCAATTTCAATACCGACACTTTCTGCTACGCGCTTTTTGTTTCGTACATAAATTTCACTTCCAGCATCCTGCCCAACAGTAATGACGAGCAAATGAGGAGACCGTTCACATTTCGATACGTCCTCACGCACTTGTTCTTTTACCTCATCAGCTAATTGTTTACAATCAATTAGTTTCATCATTTGCTCCAATCTATTTCATCCAAGCCATTTTCTCTCAGGTAGGTGTTCACCTTACTGAACGGCTTGCTTCCAAAAAACCCACGTCTAGCAGAGAATGGACTGGGGTGTGCTGATTCAATCACCAGTTTTCTTTTATTGATGATAGCAGCCAGCTCCTGCGCTGATTTACCCCAAAGTATGAAGACGATGGGTTGCGGTGTTTCTGCGAGCACCTCAATCAAACGTTCCGTTACGGGAGCCCAGAAGTCAGCCATACTGTTTGGCTCACCCTCTTTCACTGTGAGACTTCGGTTTAGCAATAAAACTCCTTGCTTAGCCCATCCCGTCAAATCTTGCGATACTCTTTCAATACCAAGATCATCATTCAATTCCTTCATTATGTTTCGCATGCTTGGTTGCATTTTAGCACCGTCTGGCAACGAAAAAGCCAGCCCTTGAGCTTGTCCAGGTGTGTGGTATGGGTCCTGTCCTATAATAACGACCTTTACATCTTCGGGCGCCAGAAGTTCTAACGCAGCAAACACGTTATCTCTCTCCGGGTAAATGGGTTTGTCAGCTCCATAGTGCCCTGTGTATATGTCGGCGGCTAATTGTATGGGGTCAACGACCTGCGCGTTGGTTGCCTTGTACAATTCCATCCATTTGTTTAAATTTTTCATAACTTTACCTTAAAGAGCACCCGTTACCGGGTGCGTTTTTTTTTACTTCATCTTGGGTTGCGTGGCTAAACTCACAATGTCTTCTTTGCTGTTTTTGCCATCAACAACGTTTATCAATTTGTGTTTCGTCGTGTAGAATGCTCGCACGCCACCACCAGATTTTCCTTGTTTGGAAATATCAGCCGTGTTAATTCGTTTTGTTGCCCCTGTATCGTATGTGGCTAGTAATGTATCTGTAACGGGTGCGATATATATACTTTCAGTGCCGTCTTTATCAGCTTTGATGGACGTGCGCTTAGTCTTTACTTCAAATTGTTTTCCGTCAATTCGTTTTGCTGTACCGTCTGCATGCACTACCACTAACTCTTGATTTAATAGTTCTTGATACGATGTGACGTACAAACCATCCGGTTTCGCTCCATCCATGGTCCAGTCGAATTGCAATATGCCGTCAGGGCTGAACACACACCATGCATTGAATTCGGTTTTTGTTGTGTCATCTGTTTGTTCCACAATATTTCCGGTAAACTCGACGTGATATTCTGCGCTCGGCTCTAACTTTTTAACTCCTGTCGCACTCAAAGTCTGCAATGGTATTTTGTCTATCGCAAAACTTTTTCCATTAATGGTGACAGTCTGAGCACCTTCTGGAATGGATACATATTTAGCAAGCTCGACATCTGATTTGATTTTACCGGATGCAACTTTAGTGGCTTTGGTTTTTGTCATGAATCGACTCATGTCACAACGTTTGATGCACCCATCACTATAGATGAATAATCCATTTTTCGTATCAGGTAATGTAACGTACCCAACAGGTTCTACACCCGGGAGTAGTTGATTACTCAAAACACCTCGTCCTGTTGTTGGTTTCGTATCTGATAAATGGAGGTTCCAAAGAACGCCATCAGCTCCAAATATACCAAGACGACCTTTACTTCCTACCTTGGTGGCGCCGTCAAATGTCTTTTCTTGAATTCGTACGTATCCATATTGGTCCATACTCACATACATAGGCACTTCTTGCGTCTCAATTTGTGACACTTTTGCAAATTCGGCATCGATGATATCGGTACGTCGTTCAACAGGATAATCTTTCTTGGTTTTTTCATGGTTTTTGATGATTTCATTACGTCGCTTCACTTCGCTTTGTAACATACCGTTCACAAATACCAACTCTTTTTGGAGTTTTTTACCCTCGTCCACAATGGCTTGCATATCCATCTTACTAATCCTATAGATGGCGAGACCTGCGATATCTTCTGCTTGTAATTCCGTAAAACGAAATGCAGATACTGTTTTGTGATATTCTTTGGGTAGGCCTTTTGGCTTTTCACCTGTTTTCAAGATGGTTTCTAAGTGTGCTCGTCCACTTGACAATTTAGCACATGCGATGACTTCGTTTACAACTTGTTGCAGTATGATACGCCCTGATAGGATTTCCATGCGTCGCTCAATTCGACGTTTTTCTCGTTCATATTTTGCGATTAGAATTTCTTGTTGAAACTCCGCATACTCATGCAAATATTGTTTGAGTGAATATCTCGAAATTGTTCGATTGTTCAGGGCTCGGAAATCGTAGGTCATAGTATCTTCTAGTGGTGTCATCGCAAATAACATTTGTTTCATTTGTTCGGGGTCTGCACCGGCTCGTAATGAAATTTTAATGTCGATACCGTTTTTCCCTGAGTGGTTCTCCACTTGAGAAATATTTGGTATTTTAGGAGGGACTCGCTTACCTTTTTTGTCAGTTGTTTCCATGGATGCTGCTGTAATATCAGCAATTAGGTTCTCAACAATTCCTGACTTGGTGTAAGGCACCTCAACAACATGAAGCGCATGCTCTTTGCTTGAATAGGTCATCTTTCCTCGGATGCGCAATCGACCTTTTCCTGTCTCATACATGCTCAACAATTCACTCTTATTGATGATAGTTCCACCTGTTGGAAAGTCCGGACCCTTCAAGGTCTCAAGAAGTTTTTCGGTTGATGTTTTCGGATTCTTTAAGTATTGGATAATGGTGTCGCACAACTCGTTTGGATTGTGGGGCGGGATTGAACATGCCAATCCAACTGCGATACCGCTGGCTCCATTGAGCAATAAAACTGGGATCTGCGCCGGCATTACTGTTGGCATTCGTTCCGAGTCGTCATAGTTCCACTCATATGGTACGATTTCGGGTGACAGCAATTCCGCTAACGAGTCACCTGCGGGTGTCAATCGACTTTCTATATATCGACCAGCAGCTGCAGGGTCCCCATAGATGGATCCGTTATTACCTTTTATTTCTACTAGTGGTGTATTATTTTTCCATGTTTGTGACATGTTCACAATTGCTTCTTCAACTGCTGAGTCGCCATGCGGGTGCCATTTACCAATAATAGCCCCAGAGAGTCGAGCCACCTTGACATGTGGTCGTTTTGATGTTGCGTTTGTTTCAACGTATTCCAACAAAGAATTGCGTTGCACGGGCTTTTGCCCGTCACGAACATCAGGCAGGGCTCTGTTTTTAAGAACCTCAAAACCGTAATCGATGAAATTGGATTTGAAAACCGCTTCTACCGCTACTGTTTCTGTTGTTTTTGTTGTTTTTGTTTTCTTTGCCATTTCTCCTCCTATTCTTCGATAAAGAATCCACGACGAGCCGCAACATCATTACCCATGAGTTGTTTGATGTGCCGTTCAAATAAATCCATGTCTGTGATTTGGCACTGGATCAATCGTCGTGTTTGTGGGTTTAGAATTGTCGTTTCGACTTGTCGTGCTTCCAGCTCACCCAATCCTTTATTCCGGTGTACGCTTTTGATTTTATTTCGATTCTTTTCTAGGAATTTTGTTTGTGTGGCGTCATCATAAACAAAAACCTCCTCACCATTTTTCAAATCATTTACGTATAATGGTGTTTCCAAAAAGTAGACGTAACCTTCAGTGAGCAACTCTCTTGCGTATTTTGCAATTAAAGTTAGTAGCAACACTCGTATATGTAGCCCGTCCACGTCCTGGTCTGTCGCGATGATGATTTTGTGGTATTTCACCTTGCTGATATCAAAATTCGCCCCAAAACCTGCACCTAAGGCTGAGAAAAATGTGCTAATTTCCGTGTTAGCTAAGGCTTTTTCGATTGTAGTTTTCTCAACATTTAAAATCTTACCGCGCAATGGCAATACAGCTTGGAAGGTTGAATCTCGATTTGACTTGATTGACCCGGCGGCCGAATCACCTTCAACTAGAAAGATTTCAGCTTCTTCCGGGTTTCTGGTTTTTGCAGCTGCTAGCTTACTCGACGTATTCAGTTTGGCATCTTTTTCATCGATTTTAGCGTTACTAGTAGCTTCTTTCGCCTTTTCCCATAACTCTTTGATGACCGAGTCAATCATTTGATGCACTGTTGCGATTTGTTTGTCAAACCCACTCAATGCTCGAGTCAAAACAAGCTCTGATACAAATTTCACAACCTCACTGGATACTAATTTATCCTTTGTTTGTGGCTGTAATTCTGGGTCATCGTGTTTCAAATCGATAATAGCATAAAAGCGATCCTCGACATGCTTTTTCTTGAATAGTTTTTCAAGCTCCGTAACCTTATTCGTTTCTAAAATCAAATTGATTCGAGTTTTATTTCGCGCATCGATTTCGCTTTTGAAGGTTTTGTAATAATGTCGCAAGATTTCCAAACAACCGTTGTAAAAGCCTGTTTCATGGGTCCCACCCAACTTGTTGTAGGTGGTGTTAGTAAAGGCTAGAACTTTTCCGTTTTCTTTCTTTGATAAGCCCATGGCGAGGTTCAGTCTCATATTGACTTCGTTACCCATGACTTGTGATGTTCCATCACCCTCGACAGTAACTACCTTTCCGGCTAAGTCAGATTTGTCATCATCCGTAGCGACGACCTTCAAATAATCCACCAACCCCTCTTCAGAATGATACACAAGGGTTTCGTCATCTCGCTCATTTTCAAAAATGAGTGTTGATCCGGGATGTAGGTATTGCATTTGTGAGAAGAAATGTTTTAATGTACCCGCCGATATCCTCGTCACACGCAAAAAGTTTGGGTCCGGTTTGAAATGGATAACGGTTCCGGTTCGTTTTGTCGGGTTAGCTTTTTTGGGTAGCCCACCTTTTACCAAATCGATTACTGGTATACCACCGTTTTCATATCGATCGTGATAGATTCCATCTTCTTTATAGATGGTTACATCAAAAAATTCAGATGCAAAGTTGGTCGCGGCTGCACCTGTACCGTTTAACCCAGCGGAAAATTGTGAGTTGTTGGCTTTTCGGTTAGCTCGCATTTTACCACCAGCTCCAATTCGTGTGAATGCCAGGCGTTCCTCGATTTGACCAGGATTTGCCTTACTCTCATAGGGCGATATCCCTCGGCCGTAATCCTCAACCGTCACACTGTTATCTTTGTGTAATGTGACACGAATGGGGTCTTCTGGGTTTTTGTAATTATTATATTCGTCGTATGCGTTGTCAATGACTTCGCGAACAATTGTTTCTAAACCTAGTTCGCTCGTGTCCCCGATATACATACCGGGGCGCTCACGAACTTTATCACGGTCAGATAATAAAATAATTGTATCTGACATTCTTCCTCCTTATAAAGCCCCGAATAGGGGCTTGTATTAATCTAAGTTTTCCAATAACTTCACAGCTTCGTTCAATGATTCTAGGTCGTTATCATTACTTTCGTCTCGCTCTACAGCTAATGATGCTAATCGAATGTCAACGGATCCTAGTCGAGCGGCCATGGTTGAATTAGCTTCTGCTAACTCAGCAAAATCCGATGCATTTTTCGTAATCGCTTGCGTCAATGTTGTCAAATCAGCCTGCATGGTACTGAGTGATTCGATGAGGCTACGCATGATTTTCAATTGATTCATCGACTCAAATTCCTGTTTTACATCTGCGTGATGTCCAGCCAATGCTTTGAGATTCTCGTCGCTCTTTGTTTCAATTAATACCTTCACATCATCAATAGCAGTCTCATCCGTGATGGCGTCAACCATGACACGAACTTTATCTTCTAATGATTGATTGAGTGCTCTAGTATCCTCGCGCAAGTGTTGTGTCAACTGTTCGTATCCGTTCGTCGTATCACTATGTAGTTCTGACAACCGGTTGGCTACGTTTTCTTCTAGCGCAATTAATCGCTTGGTTGTTGATTCCGATGAATCCTTCAACCACTCATTTGCCGTTTCGATAGCGTCCATACGCTCCGATTGTCGCTTTTGCTCTTCCCGCATGATTTTAATGGTTTTAGCGATACCGGTGGTCGCCGTCAAAATGCTGGATAGAATCGTGTTTTCCTTGTCGTTCATTGCTTACCCCTTTCCGAATAAACGTGAGAAAAATCCGCGTTTTTCGGTTTCCTCTTCGGTTTCCTCAATTGGTTCAAATTCTTCATGCACGTCTGATTCGTCTACCATTTCTTGCACTACATCAGTCACTTCTACGTGTTCGCTGTCGAGGCTTTCCACTTCCGGCTCATCAAATCCGTCATCTGATTTCAATGTGGATAACAAACCTTCGACGTCCATATTTGCCAATTCTTGGAATGATTTGGTGATATCATCCGCGCTCGGACCGGCATACAATGGAGAAGCTTGACATACTTTTTCATCAACTGACGCGAGCGTTGTTTCTACTGTCCGCATCAACTCGGAGAACGAATGATTCATTTCACTCAATCGTGTTGTTGAATCTTCCAACTCTTTCGCTCGCTCAGCAACTCGCCCAAGAATAATATCGACTTTTGCATTCGCAGCGGCATTTTCATCTCTTACATGTCCAACAGTGTCGCTCAAAACATCAAACTGCATCTCTACACCGTCTAGCTGCGTATGTTCCATATGCTTGTTTGACGCTACTTCGATTTGCTCAATGCGTGATGACAGCGAGCCTAATTGTGATAAGTTTGTCAATTGTTGGCGATCGAGTTGCTCGAGAGTTTCGTTTAAAGATTTTGCCATAGCATCGTCGAGCGTGTCAACTTGTTGCACCAACTTGTGCAAATCCTCGGCCGTTGCTTCCTGGCGACCTTTAAGTTTATCAATGGCGTTTGTCAGTTCAACACTTTGATATTTTACTTCCTCATTGGACAAACCTTCGGTTTGCTCGATATAGGTTGAGAGTAGTTTGTCTGTTTCATCTAGTTTGTTTTCGACTTTTGTTTGGATGACACCGACAACATCAATTTTCTTTTCAACAAGGCGATTTTGATGTTGTAGTGCGATAACATGTTGTGATAAAACTTTCATATCCTCCATATTATTCACCATCCTTTTCTACTTGTTTGCTCATATCAATCAATGTGTCCAGACGATCTTCAATCATGTTCATGCGTTGTACTACACTAGCAATGAACGTGCGATTTTGGTCAGCCTTTTCTAATGATTGTTCAAATACCACGTTTGTGTTGGATAGCTGTTCCATGAGTGATTCTACTTTTTTGAATTGTTCAGCTGTCGCAGCTGTTTGTGCATCTCCAATTTTTCCTACAAGCTTTGTCAACTCATTCACCCGTGCATCCAAACTGTCAATTCGTTTTTGATAGTCTGGGTCTGACAGCGTTTTATTAAGGCGTTCGATGGCCTCTGATAGTGCTGTAATCCGTTCGGTATATGATACATATACGTCTGCGATATGCGACACAATCATGTCTTTGTCGGCACCATGCACATTAAGCACCTCATCAAGTTTTGACGCAAATGATTGTTGCAATTCTTGAATAGCTACCTCATCGATGTGATTCTCGTTCACGCTCTTAGTGAGATTGGTCAGAGTTTCTAAAATTTCTTGTTGCTCTGCAATCACCTTCAACAAGTGTTGTTCATTTTCTTGTGTTTGCTTATGCATGTCTACAGCGGCACGTGTTGTCGCGATCGCTGTCTCTCCAATGGTGACTAGCTTTTCAGACATTTCTTCTGTCTTCTGCGCTTCTTGCTCCAACATTTCGTTAATTACCGGTAATGTTGCTTGTACATCATATTCTACTTGTTTCATTTTGTTACTTATAGCGCCTTGCGCTTCCTTTCTTACTTATGCGTTATCAATTTGTAGGGCACTCAACAAACCTTGTTGTTGTTCCTCTTTTTCATCGATTCGAGGTACAACTTCTTCGTCCGCCGTGTCCTTTGTGACGATGTGGATGATTTGGACAGGGTGTTTTTGACCCGAGCGATGTAGCCGCTTGTTCGCCTGACGATACACTTCATTTCGCCAAGTTTGTGAAAACCAAACAATGATGTGACCACCATCCTGCAAGTTTAGCCCATGACCTGTTGATGCTGGGTTGGCTAACAAAACAGGAATACGCCCTTCATTCCATTTTTTGATTAATGTGTTTGCGTTTTTGTCTTTGGTGTCTAAGACAGCTATGCCAGGTATCGCCTTTTGGATCCTCTCCAAATCGGATACGAAATTATAAAACACTAACACTGGTGAATTTGCGACATTGATTAGTTCTTTTAACTTTTCAATTTTAGCGTCATGGAAAACGGTGTATTTTCGTTCGGACACCGTAGAATCCGAGTCGTACATTGCCCCTGTAGCCAGTTGCAGTAATTTTGACTTCAAGATTGCAGAATTTGCAACAGTGACTTCATTAGCTCCTGTTTGCACATTCAATTGTTCTCCTTTGTCTAGGTTACTTAATTCTTTCCGAATCTCTTTGTCAAAATAGTCATATACTTTTTTCGATTTCTTGTCCATATATACATATTCATTTGTATACGTCACGTCAGGTATATCGACCAATCCCGCCCCCCGCATGGAAATGACATGTGGTTCTATTTTTTGATAGATGGCTTCTTCTGCGCCCGGATTCAACTTCCATGAGAAGACGACACCAGTTCTCGGGTTGACGACGTCAGGCGCAAAGAAATGGTTCCGATATTGGAAGAATGTTCTACCCAGTTCATATTTGATATTTGGATTAATGATGACTAATTGTGACCAAACATCCAATAGTGAGTTGGGTGCCGGTGTCCCGGTCAATCCTATAAAGTACTCAATACGTTCACTCAACTCTTGCAAGTATTCGAATCGTTTTGATGTGGCTGACTTAAACAGTGACAACTCATCGACGATAATCATCTGAAATGGGTTGATTCTATCCGAAAAGGCTGTTTTTACGTGCTCAAGCTGTTCGGGGTTCGTCGTCAACAGCGTGGGCTTGGTTACGTTTCGAGCCTTTTCAAAGAGGGCCTCTCGCTTCTTCTTCGTGAGTCCAATATTAATTAAGACATCGATATCATATCCCCATTTTTCGGCTTCTCGTGACCATGTGTCTAGTGCAACCATTTTCGGGGCGACGACCAATATCGGTTTATCGGGTGATAACGAACCTTTTTTAAACAGCTCATCCACGGTGGCTAGTGTGGCTAAAGTTTTACCAAGCCCCATATCTACAAACAATCCAACACGTTTCCGTTCCATAGTGAAGTCAACGAGCTGTTGTTGATAGTACCTAAGTTGTGCACCATTTGGGGTTCTTAAACATTTGGTCGGGTCAATTTCTCGAGGTGCATAATCCTCGACGTTGACCGCGCGCCCGTCCACAATGACTCGTTTTTGCCCCGGTAGTTTGTTCAAATTACCCGCGTCACGCTTTAGATTATCAATATTCGGATAAACAAACATCAATTCATGAATCGCGTTCGCCTTCTCAAGTTGTTCCTGATTGGGTTCGTCCACTTTTTTTGTATTTGGACGCAATTTCACTAACAAATCGGAATTAGTATATACTAATTCTTCGTTACCCGCCCACGGCTTCAGCAATGCGATAGACGACTGTTGAAGCGGTGGGCGTACAATAATGATTTTCATCGTGTCACCCCTCCCCGTATTTCTCGTATCCACCCAAGCTCAAAGGTTTATAACTCATTCGATGCTCTGGGGTATAGCCATAGCGTCGCAGGGCGTCCTTGTGTTGAGCGGTACCGTAACCCGTATTGTTGGCAAATCCAAATTCAGGATATTTCGCGTCCAATTCCTTCATAATGCGGTCGTGAATGTACTTCGCTACTAATGACGCACAGGCAATTGATAGGGACTTTGTGTCTCCCTTGACGACGGTCTCTTGTTCGATGTCCATTTCTAACTTTTGCCAAGGGCTTCCGTCTATCAGTAGTGCATCTGGCTTATTCGTAAAGGAGTTCACTACTCTCGTCATTGAGGTTTTGATCGCTGGATTAATTCCCAACCTATCGACTTCGTTCGCAGGTGTGATATCCACCCTTATCTCGATAGCTTGAGAATAGATCTCCTTGACTAATCGCTCATGTTCCGATTTTGGTATCTGTTTCGAATCATTTACTTCTGGTAGATTTACTGCATTCGGCAGTATGACACCAGCCGTCACCAAAGGTCCCGCCAAACTACCCCGACCAACCTCATCCAACCCGCATACGAGTTTTGGAATGTATTTTTGTTCATATTGTAAATCAGGCATGACTCACCCCCTCGAAGGTCATTTTGAGGATGTAGTTTTTTGTTCCTGAAAGCTTGGTCGATTTAAATCGCGTTTCAACAATAATTCCGTTGTTGTCATCTGTCAACAATCCAGCGTCCACAAATCCATCAATCAATGCCTTCACTGTAGGGTACCAATTGGGCGCGTCCATTCGACGCTTCGTTGGTGGTTGCACATCAATGGTGACAATACACGGGCGCTTTTTATCGTATTGAGGTGCGTCCCATTCATACTCACTGGGTAGTTGTCTCAGGTAGCTTGTGATAGTCGCCTTAACATGGTGATGCAACCGGTCATTGGCGGAAATCATTTGGTTACCCTTTTTTAGGGTGTTGTGACCTTTTTTTGTTCTCCTACTCAATTCAAATATAAAGGTTTCTGCCATCACACATCCCCTTTGAAGTATTTGTATACCATTGCTGAGATGAATCGAACGTATCGAGATAACAACTCGTTATAGAGGTCTTCTTGTGTGACACTATAAATATGACTCAAATCTGCGCGCGATAATTCTTCCGCTTCATCTGGTACGGGAATTTTCTTCAGAACGACTACGTCCTTGACATCTGACAACCCATACTCTTCCACTTCCTGCCCTCGATATCGTTTTGTATAGGCTGTGGCTGTAGCTGTAAATTCAATCATGTCACCTGGCAATAGTGTTCCCGCCATTACAAGTTCTCTAGTGTACGGCACCCAGAGGTGATCAGCCATAATTCGTCGACCACCCTTTTTCTTCAACTCTTTCAGCATCAGTGTTGGTTGGTCGTCTTGGGTTCGTCCAGGGCGTGAGACAACAGCTCGAAGAGTCATTGTCTCTCCAGCATGTTGTTCCACCGTGCGCCGTGTAACTTGTTTTGTTCCGATGCGCAAGATGTCATTTGTTGCACGCTTCACCGTTGTTTCCAAGTCCTGATTTTTCAAGACCATAAACCGGTCAGGCTCCGCCTTAATGAGTTCTAAATATCCGTTTCGGACTCGTTCTAGGAAATCTTTTTCTTCATATTTGTCGGCAACTTCGTTTCGACCACTGCGTCTTTTTGACGCTTCTTCAAGAGTGACGTCTAAATAAATGGTGCGCTCAACTCGAACGTCCTTCGTGATGTATCGTTGGATTGTTCGAATCATGTCAATGTCCAATCCTAGCCCATAACCTTGATAAGCGAGTGTTGAATCGGTATACCGATCAATTAAGATGTAATCATATAAACTCACAGCGGGTGATAATACTTGTTTCACCATATCGTTTCGAGCGGCCATAAATAACATCAAGTCGGTCGATGCGTGCCGGACTGTTTCTGATTTAATTAATTCTCGGATGGATTCTCCCATCACTGTTGTTCCAGGTTCTCGTACCACAAGAACTTTTTTTCCTTTTTCTTCGAGGGAGTCCTTGACACCTGAAATCACGCTAGTTTTTCCAGATCCATCGATACCCTCAAATGTGATTACTTTAGCGTGTACCATAGTTTCCTTTCTTTAACTCCTTTTGTTGTTCGTAATAATCATAGACCATTTCATCATCAACATAGTATCCGAATCCTGAGAGATAATCGATGAAGGGTTTCAGCTCACTGTAACTTTCAGGGAAATTTTCTGTCGCAATTGTTCGAGTGATGTGTAGTGTATCAATTCCATTTTCGGTTCTGATTTCACTTGTTGCGTGATATTTTTCTGATGGTGCGAGTCGCTCACGTAGTTCGTCAGCAAGTTCTTCTGGCATGGTCAATTTATATGTTGTCCGGTCGCCTTCACATAGGAACATTTGCATACTTACTGGCGTTGCCACCCTATTGACGTAAGCTGTTGTTTCAATTGCGTCATTCACTTCCGCGTATACATGCAACTCACCAAAATCGAATGACCAATTTGATAAATGAATGGTTGGTTTTCCGTTTGATATGAATGCGTCATACATCTCCGCAGCTTCGACAATTGCTGTTTGTGCTAGCTGTGCGCAAGGAATAATGTATTGTATTTTTGTTTGCCCATACTCCACAATAACCTTGTACGGTGTTGTTTCAATTGTTTCAGCACCGACATGGACAATGATACGCATGGGCACATAGAGTTGCTCCATATTTAATGGTTGAGGACTGATGACGATGTCTGTACCATTGAATTGAATATTTTCACCGCATTGTCGATAATCACTGATTGATGACACCATAGGGTAACTCATTTCAATGATAACGTTTGTGGTATCACTGTAGCAAGTGGTCATCTTAGGTACCGTGGTAATCGTTGACATTTTGTCACCCTCGTTCTCTAAATGATACACTTGTAGTTCATCCACATCCAAGTATGCGCTAAGCGTCGGATACCCATCTGCTTGCTTTGCTGATTTCATTTTATATAATTTGTCGTATAATTGTTTAATCAATGTACCTTACTTACCTTTCTAATTGATATCCCTAATATATCACACTTCTATCAAAAGTGCAAGTGTTACATAGGTGATTTCATGATTAATATTTCTGGTTCCACATCGGTCCGTTCGACTGTGAAAATTTCGCCTGTCGGCGCTCGCAATTCAATCTTGTCGCCGTGCTCCTTCACTTCAAATCGATACGTTTGGTGAGTGCCATATAGCTTGTATGTGATTCTATTCGATGTTATCACGCTCGGGTACGCAATGTCATGCAACGTATAATGAGGTTCTGGTGTTTTTATGGTCATATTGGCTACAAATATTAACAAGGCGCATACCGCTGCAAATGCTATTCGTTGGATTGCGGTTTGATGCTCACGTGTTTGTTTATAGCTCTTATATACTGCATATACACAAATAACCATCACAAATGCGATGGCTAATGTCAAGCTATTCGTTTCTCCTTTGGGGTGAATCCCCATATAATTTAATAATTGATGCATATCACCCTCACTTGATTTGTACACTATTCACTGTGTACGTTGCGCTGGGGTCAATGCTTTTCATTAGTTTGACTAGAGGTTCTGAATGTACACCTCGACCAGATTCGAAGGTGACACAGACAAGGGATTTGACAACATCAACCTCGGTAATATACCCGTTATGTGCGGTCTCATCAAGTTTTTCGCCCAATACGTGCAAAATATTGCCCAACCACGATGGTCCGAAGTCATTTGGTTGGCTCTCAATTTCTGCCTTATCTAGCTCATCTGCGAATTTGTTCGCTCGTGCACTGTTGGTGAAATTGATTGCCATGATTGTTTGATACCATTCGTTCATATAATTTCCTTTCTAAACAAAACGGGAAAAGTTTTTAATTCGAAAAATAAAAGAAAAGTATATCTACTTTTCTTCATGTTGTTTTTGTTCCACGTATGACAAGGCTGTGGCCACGAACGTTTCGGGGTCATCTGTTACGGCGTAAGACATGAATAGTTCTTTTGCTTCACGTGAGAGTCCGTTGACAGTTCCTGCCAATAATCGAGCTTGTTGTTCTTCGTCACCAACTGAGACAACACCGGTACCACGGAATGTGTCCGGATTGTGATATGCAAAAATAAAGGTTTCGTCCCCTTTTGTGTTCTCAGTTTGACGTTTAAATTCTTTGATTAAGTTTTTCATAGTGATATACCCCGTGCAACAGGTCCCTTTCTTGATTTGTTTCTGCACGCATAGCGCTTAAATTCGACGTCGAATGCGACGGTTCGTGTATGGGTCGTACTCGTAAATGTATCGTGGTTGTCCAGCTGTTTCAATTTCATGAGTGATTCCATCAAACAACGCAACAGTTCCTACACCAGCTATAATCGCTGTGAGCACTCCAACACCAACCAATGTCAATACGAAAGCAATAATTGCCCATCGAAATACAAAGCGAATGGTTTTCCAAAATATATACATCATATAAATTACCTTCAGTTTTTCCCGACAAGTGTCGGTTCAGTTTCGGGTTGAAATCTACTAACTACCGTCAGTTTCACCACTAGGTGGCTCAGTTTCAGGTCGAAATGTTCTGATATCCTTTCTATTGTTTTTTTTTCATAAAGAGGGAGGGGCCGGGGTGATAACCCCGTTTATTTCCCCACGACGTACGTTGTGGGGCTAAATTGCAACCTCGTATCGATAAGTCCGTTCACTTGGTTTCTTATCACCTTCGTTCGGGTGATAATTTGTCACTTGTGCCGTGGTCAATGGCACCCCGAAGAATTCAACATAGGGTGTACCACTTACTGGTGGTAATATCAAACCAACGGGCTCATCTTGCGACACATCATGGATTTGTCGTAACAACAAATCTTTATGTCTCAAATAAATATGTGTGTTGAAAATTGTCCAACTCATATTTCCAAGTTCGTATCCTAGAACTTGTGCCATACGTCGATGCAACACACCATATTGGGCCCAATTAAATGGTACCCCAAGAGCTAAATCTGCGGATCGCTGTACAACATTTAGGTGAAGTTTATTTTCATCATCAACTTGCCAATTTGTGAGGAACACACAAGGCTCCAGGGCCATTTCATCAAGGTCATCCACATCATACAAGGTTGTCACAATACGACGCGACCGTGGGTTGTTCATCAATTCGTTGATAACATATTCTACTTGGTTTAGTTTTAAATCACGATTGGGTACTGTTCGTACTTGTTTTCGTAATTGAGCACCATAGGCGGGTCCAATGGTTCCATCCGGTTTTTCCCACTCATCCCAGATAGTTGATCCTGCTTGACGAAGTTCTTCTACATTATTAGACATTTTCCGCCAAATCCAATCAAGCTCAGCCAACATTGATTTCGTGGCTACGGGTTTTGTTGTGATGATTGGTAGTCCCATATCCGGTGTGAATGTCACACTAATAGCATCCGGAAGATAAATGGTGTGTGCTGGTTGCCCATCCGCATAATGAGCTCGAATGTCACCGGTCGATTTGTACCCGCGCATCAAAACGATCTCTATGAGTTGTTTATAGATTTCGTCTATTTGTGTCATTCATTTCCCTTTCCTTGTTTATTAAGTCCTCAATGATTTGTTCTAGGCTCTTTTGTTTGGTATTTATCATACCCTCCAATGTATCCTTGATATATTGCCTTCGAATTTCCTTAGGAGCTTTGTCGGATATTTGTGTGAAATATTGCAACTGTTGTTTTTTGTTTTGTGTCACTCGAATCAAAAAAACATCCATATAGGTAATAAACCCACCCACATCCAAGTCGGTTCGGTCTTGTAACAGAATTCCATAATCCACATTTACGTCACTGAGTAGTATCGCGGGTAGTAACAAACCATAATCGTCTACAAGGGTGATGACTTGTTCAATGGGTAATTGCTTGAGTGCGTCATTTGCCCGAACGAATGCTTTTGTTTTTTTATGGGTTAGGAGCGGTAGTCCACACATATCCATACTTTCGTTCAGCAACGTGGTCAGTAGGGCCACTTCTTCATTCATGCTGCGATTCCTTTCTTTTACTAACCCCATTGTACCATACAGTTCTTATCATGTCTAGTCTTGCAGTATGTTCTCACGCCAGTTTTCATCTAATTTCTTTTGTTCATCTAATTCTTCCTGTGTATATGTTTCAGGAAAAACGTCCAACCAGTCTTCCGTCAGCGTTCCCTTCATGTGAATATGGTCTACTACCTTCATCAGGTCTTCGGTGAGTGTCTCAACATCATGATAGCAACCAACTTCACAAATAGCTCCGTCTGGCATAATATAATACGGATTCAAACAAATTCTAATTGGTCGTCCTGGATACTTATCTAAACATTTCTGGGCTAAGGTTTTATATGGGTTGGTTTGTACATTGTGATTGATGGCAATGGTTGTTCCAATGTCCGTACTTTTAAATGACCAAATGACGTCCTTTCTTTCTATTACAATAGTACAAATCCATTCAGCATTTATGAGTTCTTGTAATAATCGAGAATTCGGATTAATGGCTACAGGGTGTCCAACACTCTTTAGCATGGTCACATCCCCTGTAGTATCACCATAGGCATATGACTGCTCCAAATCCAAATCATATTGTTTCACAAGTTGTTCGATCATTCGTTGTTTTGATTCGGCATCCCACATAGGTAGTACTTCTCCTGTATAGGTTCCGTGTGTGGTGAGATATGTTGTACCAAACCATAAATCAGCCCCTAGTGATTCTGCCATTTTGGAAACAATGAAATCAGGTGATCCTGAGATAAAGATGATTTTGTGTCCTTGCTCTTTGTGCCAAGCAATTCGTTGCTTTGTATAATTGTATAATTTCTTTCCATGAGTTTCAATGACTTTGTTGGTCACAAATGAAACATCTTCAATTGTTAATCCTTTCAACTGCTGAGCGTAAACATTCATAACACTTGACAAATATGTTTCGTAATCCTCTTCACGATTTTCCCAAGCGTGCTGTACGGATGACGTTAACAGTTTTGCTTCTTTTGGAATGACATCATATTTCACCAAGTGATTAAAATGCTCAACCGCTAGAGAGTCTCGGAAGATAGTTCCGTCGATATCGAACAGTGCGGCAATTTGAGTTCCCATTTTATGTTGTCCTTTCATTTTTTTCAATATTTCACAAACTTTTTCATATTTGTACTCATAATTAGACATTTCATCTAAATCTGTCCTTTTTCCGACCGATTTGGAGGGATTTGGAGAAATTTGGATTGAAATTTGGATTAATTGTTAGCGCTTACAAGTATTTATATGACTGATTTTCTTATCTAATCATTACTTTTTGAAAAAAAAGTTAGAAAAATTTTGAAGAGTGGTCAGAAAAAATTTTTTTCAATTTTTTGATAGTTTGACATTCAAACAATTCTAAATCCTATAACCACGGGATTCGTAAACGCTTTCAAAAAATCCAAATTTCAATCCAAATTCTTCCTTTTTTCATTCACGTTTGTTGAGTTTGTGAATTATTTTGTCTCAACCCACTGCTTTAACGCAATGGCGAATACTTCTTCTGTTTCAAAGTTGGAAACATCGAACCGTTTTGTTTCGAGTGTTCCTCCATTTGATTTTGTAAAGTATACTTGACAAGTGAGAACATCTTGATATGTGTCAATAATTTCGTTGTGGTTAGACGCTAGACGTTTTGCCAGTGTAGATAAATTGATCGCTTGATATTCATATAACTGCTTCAAATCGTTTGCTGTTGATAATACATTTCGATATAAATTATTTTTGTCCATTTGTTGTTCCTTTCTTCTTATCTAAAGGTGCGTGGATGCACCTGGTGTATATATTTCTGCTTTTTCATTCCGTAATTCACGGCGTTATGAGTCCCTCCGGGTGTACCATCATAAATTGCAATTAAAATGTCACATGCATCCACCATACCGATGTTCCGTTGATTTAATATGTATCCGTAAGATCTCTTAGTGTTGTTTTGTGCATATGTGTTGACCATATCCGCCTGCTTCATTAGTTCTGTCCACAAGTCTTGTGATGGTTTTGGCCAGCGTGATGGTTGTCCCATATCAGGTATATCTGCTACGAGACTGATTTTGTTGGGATACTCCATTTTCTTTGCTATAATGGCTTGTGTCCACACGGTGTCTGCTCCGAGAGCCATTCCTGAATGTAGTTCAAGGATGTCACAACGATGTATTGCTTTTTCTATCAACTCTTCCAGATATTCTTGCATTCGTTTATAGTATGGATTATCCATATTATACCCAGCGAGCTTGGGTGGTCTGTGACCTGTGAGTGAAATTGTTAGTTTTTTCATAAATATTATTTTTTTTCCTCTTTCATGTTGCATGAAAACATTGCGTCAATATAATGGTTTCCGGCGATAACCCATAAAAATAACCTTATGCTCTTCTTCTTCCCCATTCCTACAGTTCCCCATTCCCTCTACGCACTATTGCTGTAGCGCTGTCACCGTGACGATGAGACGACGAACAATGCTGTCGACAAAGTTTTCTCACTATAGTGCGGTCGAGTCTCACATCGCCATTAACAGGAAACCAACGCTGTTATAAATCATATGAATCGGCAAACTGGTTGTCATTCGCTCACCTTTCATATAACATAACCCGAGAGTTGCCCCCATTGCTGCATAATATGTGAATGCGAGCAGTTGATTAATAGGCGCATGGATGAGCCCGAATAATACGCTTGATATGACGAGTCTTACCACCCCACCAGTGGGTCCAATCATTAGATGTCGAAACAAGTACTCTTCGACGGCCGGCGCAACGACAATGACACCCACGCCCAAGCGAAATGCTCCCAGGGTTTCGATGCTATGTTCAATTGCTTTTTGATTCGTTGTTATACCGTTCGGTATAGAACTCATAATGAATCCACTCACAAATAGGACAAAAAGTCCAATCATAATATAGTAGAGAGTTTTCATACTTGGTTTTGGAAACGCACTAGTTATGCGCGTGTTTTTGCGATTTTTCCAGATAATATAGCATAGACCTAGTGATGCACCTACGGGTAAGCCGATACTCGCAGGCCCGAGCCACATAGCTTGAGCAATCAAGCCGCCCAACCCAACGGTGATAGCTACGTCGATTTGCCCTACAGAATCCTTTTTCATATTTTCCTCTATTCTATCTTCTTGATTTCGTGAGAGGGAAGGGGTTTGGGGCAAGCGTAGCGCGGCCCCATTTTTGGGCCGGTACGTATGTACCGGCCGCGCCAAAAACGGCGACGATTAGTCAGCGTTTTTGGCGCAAAATGCCAGCAAAGTCCTTATTGGCATTGCCACCGCATTTCACCGAACACCACCGAAATACGCCACATTCACAAGTAAACACCCGGATTTCTCATAAAGGCTCGCACGATCACCTGATTTGTTCACATCCCTCCGTATATATCACCAAGTATCCACAAATGTCTCAAATCACCCGCATTCATCTGAATCGTATCAAATGAGCATGTGGTCACCCTAGTTCCACCCAATAGACTCAATTGTGCCCAAATTTCACCATAAATACCTGGAAAATCATAAATTTTTAAAAATTTGTCAAAAAAGTGTTGACATACTCTTTTGACTATGCTATACTACAGATAGTTAATCGTGTTCGATTACTGACTCTACGATCCTGAGCGTCCACAGACGCTCGTTTTTTTTTTGCCCAAAAATTTCTTTGAAATCTTCTGAGTTCGCTTGACAGGTTCTTGGGGTCTATGATATACTGATTGTAGTCTCACAAGTGAGCTTCATTGACGCGACGCGTCATTTTTTTAACCATTATTACTCAATTACCTGTCAAACCTTGACAATTCCATCAGGGCTTGATACACTAACATTAGGAGAAATCCTAATCCGACAATTCAACAGAAAGAGGTTCGATATGAGTCAATTGAATTTGAACACTATTCACCGTCGTCGTTATGAACATAAGGCGACCAAAACAGCTAAACCTGAATTTATTCAGTTTCTGCGACAAGCCGCTGCGAAGGAAGAATTCTCAGAAGCTTTGTATGCACTATTTTCACAAGCTGTCATTGAGAACACATCAATGGCATCTAAAAAGCCATGTAGTTTACGAATTTCCGTTGCACGAAACAATGGAAATATTTTCGTAAACCACGCCAAAAAACCTGTTGTAGAGGCATACATCAATCCAATCACCAACTTGTTGGTTCGTGAAGATGATGTTCGCATGGATTTGGATTTCGACGGAACTCGTGACCATATCGTGTTCACACCACACCATCAATTCCAAATGCTTGCATTTACCTTTGCGGCTCATGCTATTCAGGATTATATTCGTGATATCACCTCTCTTAGTCCAAACGAATTGCAAGCGCTCGCCATCAAACCGGTCAACCAAATCATCATGGAATTGAATCAATTCTTCGAAGACGGTACGGCATTGTACAAAAATATCTCAGAAGAATTGACCTACCTCCACACACCGAGTGTGCCACAAGCGAACCATTTTATGGCCTTCGCTGATGATCAAAATCCGGAGTATATGGTGACAGGTCGAGTACCGTACCCAAACCCAATGAATTATTTGGATATGGACACTCGTTTGGTGAATCGCTTTTTGGATGCCTTTTTTGATGAAACAAATAAGGCACGTTTCGCATGGTACATGGGTGCGGCTCTTCGTAACATTCGTGTTGACGACCCATCTGTGTCCAAAATGCTTATGATGACGTCAGCTCATCCAGGGTCTGGGAAATCAACCCTTGTGACTGCCTTGTCAAATGCCTTGTTTACCAAAACATTCAGCACCATCAATGGTGACTTCGATGAGCATTTCAGTCGAGACAACCGATTCTCATCAGAGTCCCTAGTCAATACACGTATGAATGTTTATCTAGAGGCCGAATTCGGTGCACCGACAAAAGATGGGAACAACCATGATTTCAACCAAATGAAAGTGTCTGCGATCAAGACGATGATTACGGACGGATACATGGGTACGGAAGAAAAATATGAGCGCCGGAAATCTCAACGCGCATTTGGTTTCCACACAGTCCTCACCAATCATCCGGCTCAAATTACCGAAGAAACAGACGCTTTACGTCGTCGCATTCTCCCATGCTTGGTTAAAGCGAGCAGTATGGAAGAAAAAGCTCGTGCGCTAGGACTTTTTGGACAAAAAACGTTCGAGACATGGGTGCAGGATCACGCTTTGGAATTTGCTGTTTATTTTGTTCGATACCATATGGAACACGCATATGACTACTCAGAATTCCTATACAATTCTAAAGCCTTTATCCGTGAAATCAACTACTACAAAACTCGCGGTGCTTATCAACTCGACCCGTTGGCTCTTATGCAACGCAACTCAGATAATATTTTTGGTATGCTAAGCGTTCTCAAAGACCATTATGACTTTAATTTGGATGCATTCATGACAGCAATCAAGGAGACCGTGCCAGGTATTAACTACGGGGATATTCGAATCACCAATAATACGCTCTATCTGAACTCCGCTGTTAAATTCTTGCGCAAATTTACCAAATCACCAGATATGGTGCGTGATGTGCTCGTTGAAGTTTACGGCGCACCTGAGAAGAAATACCAAAAAGATCGCTTCATCATTCCAATGGAAGTTACAGACCTTGATGATTTCTTAGAAACTCAAAAATCTATTGAAGCTCACGAAGCTGAAGAAGCTGAAGAGGTTGTTGATGTGCGCGTTTCTGATAATGGTTCGGATGTAGCTTTACCAGCATTGAGTGTCGATATTCAAGAAGCGTTAGAGCTTCGTGCTAATGAATTCAAGCAAGAGGAAATTCACCGAAACGAAACTAAAAAACAGGTGAGAGAACCTCTATGGATGAGGTACGTGGATAAATCTACGTTGGTGGATTACCAACCAATCGACGAAGTCGGTGAAGATGCACCTGCACAATTTACCGAGTCAGGTAGTTTCGCTGGATTGAACGTTAATCCGGCTGTTCGAGACGCTCGTCAACAAACGGCGGAGTTATCACGTGAAGAATTGGTCGAATTGGTGGCCCAATATGCGGAAGATAATGAGAAAACACGTCAATTGGTCACTGAGTTGCTCACCAAAACAGGGACAACACCTGAACAATAGAAAGGAAACCTTATGGTTAAAATGCAAACCTTATGGGGTGAACCACTCTACACCCTGAAAGACCTCGCAGTAGCTAGCGATGTACCGATTAAAGTCATCAATACGTGGCTACAGGATGGCGACTTAAAAGCATTCATCACCATGTATGAGGCGGCTTCGGGGCGAAAATACTATCGCTTCGGAGCACCCCTTCATTGGGAAACGCCAAAATATGGATTTGTCTATGACTTAGAAACGGTGGTGGATCACTCATGAAAATTACACAACAATCAAACTTTGGAAACACTCCCATTGTTGGAAATGTTACCTATCGAGACGTAGGTGTCTACCTAGGTAGTGGTATCGTCGGTATATTGTTGTTTATGACACCGCTGTTTAAATTCAACTTTGTTGCCATCATTGGCTATTTAGCCTTCGTGTCGGTTCTATTAGGTCGCACACCAACGGGGCGTTCCATGGCGACCAATCTCTATGGTATTGTGTTCAAAAAACCCATTAAAATGGTGGTTTCACCACATGCAACAACCAACACCATCGGTCATGGTATTCGAAATATTGAAAGTGAAGCGGACATTGACGCATATGGCATCCGACTCATGTCGGGTAACTATGCCCTCGTTTACGTTGCAACCAGTGGCATTAACAACTGGTCGACCATCGATGATTACGAACAACAAGCCTTATCCGTCAAACAGCTCTTCAATGTTATGGAGGGTGGTGAAGGTTTGGACATTATCACTAAGCACGATAGCGATACCGGTATGATGGCACTAAAAGAAACCTTGGACCGAACGGAGAAATTTGAAGGTGATGACCTACGTCGAATGAGTAATCGGCGTAAAGGTTTACTGGTAGCTGCGGGGACGAGCGATATTGGACGCAGTGTTCAGCAATATTTGGTCCTCAAAGTCAAGCCTAAAAATGTCAAGCGATGTATGAAAGCGTTACGAGGGACAGCTCGATTGATTCGACCCGCTGATTATCCTGTAGACGTATTGTTGGCGGCGATGGGACTAGAAGGTGGTCCGAAGGAGGTGACGACGGATGCTGAAGAATAAACGGAAAAGTAAATCAAAAGACAAAGTGAAGCGGAATCGAGACATCTCTATTGTTCAGGATGTCAAGGAACCGTTCTCATGGGCTCGTTTCTGGGATGAGACGATTTTAGCCAATTGGGCCGCCTTCAAAGGGTACCTTGATCGAAAAGGTATTCTTTACTTATTGATGAGCCCATTTCGATATCGAGCTCGGCGCATCTTCGTGTTATGGTTAATTGTCCTTTGTACACTAGTCGGAATCGTTCCTCGAGCTGCTCATTTGGTAGATGAGGCAAAAAAACAATACCGGTCGAATGAGTTTGTACTGGTCAAAGACAAGGTGTTCCAATCCGGTCGTTTTTCAGTAACACCTTTGTTGTCATCCCATAAGGATAACATTCACGTCATGACCTTTAACCTGGTCGGAGAATCATCGGCAGGTGTACCGTCGACAACCGATGGGTTTGATGTTCGATTGACCCCACGAAATGGGGTGGCTAAGCCTAATGAAATCACATATCGATATCAAGTCGTACCATTTGATTCATCTCAGCGGATTCTGGTTGTTGAGTTGGACCTGAGCAAAACCGATAATACGGGTGGTGTTTATGACCTTTGGGTCAATCAGAAAAACAAACAAGATATGACTGACCCACTTCAAATTACGGTTTCGAAACAGCAAGAATCATCGCCAATCTACGATGGTTCGGTCCATTTGTCAGCCTTGTCCACTAAATTGAGTACCAACTCAAACACGAATATGATTCAAGCGGCCAAAACTAAATTGGATGACCAACTTAAAACCTACCAAATTGAATATGACCGATTGAAAGCTCTTGGAACGGAAATGTTGCTCACGCCTGCCCAAATGAAAGACTTCGTTGAGAAAAACCTTATCTATGACGATATTGATGATAAATCTACAACGGATAAAGTGGATGAAGCTCCGATTCAACAATTACCCGAATTGGTTGCACCACAGACCGGCATTATTGTTGATGGGAAAACATTTAGTGAGGCCGAGTACCGGAGCTCAAGTAACTCGAGTATCGAGGGTTTGGATCCTCGTTATGCTGATGACTTAATCACCGCCATCGAAAGTGTTGGAAAGGTCACATCAGCGGTCGTTTCAATGAACCAAGCTCGATGGAATAAATACGTGGAATTATACGGATTATCACGAACCTTATCTTCCGGGTTCCGTCCATCCCAATACACCAAAGCCCAAACCATCGCTTCGACGAAAGTTCCACTCCCTGATGACAAGTAACTCTTGTGTTTTGGAGCTACCTATGATATAATGTAGATATCAAGGTGAAGACAAACCTCAAATCGTACAGAAAGGAACTGGATTTCCAATCCGAAACTGAAATATGGACTTATTAACCTATGCCGTGTCGCAAAAATTGCGACAAAACAATGATATGTGGAAATATCTGGCTGAGAATCAGCCAGTCCCGCAAGAACTAATTGCTGATGCATTTGCATCAGTTATTGAAACTTATGAAGATGATGAAGCGGTTCGTTTGACATCACACTATGATGACTATCTTGCCCATCATGTCCCTGTAACCTTCACACCGAATGGTGTAGGGATTCGCGTAAATGGGGAGATTGATGATACTGCTCTCGAAGTGATGAAGTTCCTTCATCATAAAGAAGATGTGGAAATTGTTGAACAGACGGTACGTTCAATCACACGTACCATCAGCCCTGGTCGAGATGCTGAAATTACAGACATTGAAACATTTGCTAGTGAATTGAAACGCTCGGTTGACGAGAACCATCAACGCGTTCATCAATTGCGCACAGCGTCTGAATTACTAGATGACGAATCAGCAAGCTTTACTGTTCGCGAACGAATCGAAGACAAGGTTGTTGAACCACCAACTCCACCACTTGAAAAAGCTTTGGCTGACTTAGAGGAGGCTGAGCGTGAGGCTGTGCACCGGGCGGATGATTTCATCTTTCCAGTGATGCCACACAATCAAGAACAATCCTTTATGGATGCATTGGATGAACCAACTTTTGAGTTAGATGACGCTCCAGCTACGGACGCTGATTTGGATGTTCCTACTATTGAGGACGAACCTGTAAGTGAAACATCTGATGAAGAAAAAACCGATGCGGGTGTTCTAGCATCTGTATGGAACGGTTTTGTTCAAGATATTCGTGATAGCGGACTCCATGAACGTATGGACTTACAAACACCACTCGCAATGGCGAAAGCATAAGAAAGGAAATAGACACAAATGAGCACACTAAGCAATTTAACCTCACTAGGGGTGAAGGAATCAGAAATTCGCTCAGGTGAGGTGGTTGAACTTGACGTCCTCACCCTCAAAGATGCGAAAAAGAATAAATGGAATGAAGTGACGAACGCTGAAGATTCATCAGACGTTATCGCGGCATATGCGGGTGATCTCGCAGCTACCATTCAGGCTAAAGATGAACTTGCGGATGAAAATGATGAGCTTGCCGAACAGGTTAACCATTTGAGCGAAGAGAACGGTCAATTGACCCAAGCTCTTCAAACGGGTGGTCATGTGGACCAACGCATTGATGACTTCACAGCATTGATGGATGAGATGGAAGCTAATCTCAACGAACTCATGCAACGCAAGCAGATGGACGACGTGGAACTGAAGGATTTACGTGAAACTGTCGGCAAAATTAGAGAAGAGAATGACCGTCTTAACTCGGACTTGACAGCCGTCACTGCTGACCGTGATAGTCTACAGGCTCTTCTTGATCAGAACGGAGCTGATAAGGACGCACGCATCCAAGAACTCGAGCAACAATTAGCTGAACGTGATGAAGCCCTTGCTAAAAAAGAAGCTGAACTTGCGGATTATGATGTTGCTTGGGATGACCTCGAACGTGATGTCAACCAAGTTATGGGTAATTTGTATCAGCGCGCCAAAGACGCTGGTGTACAATTTGAGGATGCTGAATAAGAAAAAGAACCATCAGGTTCTTTTCTTTTTGTTGACAGGGTCGACATTCTGTGGTATCATATAATTAAGGCTGGAGGAGTCCAGTCGCGCCATGTGCGATACGTGGTTTGTGTTTTATTCTCCTGGGGCTCGGCCCCGTTTTTTTTTACAAAAAATAGAGCGATATCGCTCTATTTTTTTGCGTCTCCGAGCCAAATTCGGTCATCGTCAACCATTGTTTTGAAGTGTCGGATGCCTTGACGGGTTCCTTGGACAATTGCCGTAGCGAAATCCTTACTAGTCCAATCCTTAGGTACGAAGATACCATCGTCCACTAATTGCATTTTCATACGTTCCCGGAGTTGTTTCATCCAATAGTCAACAGTAGCCTTAGGATGACATTCTTTTAGTGCTACCTGAGCCGATAAGGGGTCTAGAATGTTTTGGTTCTTAAACCGTGCGGGACCTTTAAGATATAAGATGATAGGCACCTCTTCTTTTGCGTCAGCAAGATAGTGGGCCACCACTTGTAGCACGACGGATTTCACATTCCGTTTTGCGTCACGCGCTCCCCCACGCTCGTTGTCCTTACTGGTTCGGTCTTTCACGATGTATGGAATGATGTCTGGTGACACTAAAATGCGACGCTTGTCTGTCTCAACAATCGACAAGTTTGTCTCTAGGTCACGATTGGCAATCTTCATCATTGCGGACTCTGGCAACCCAAGGAATGGTACGATATCATCAATACGACCAAGGACGGCGGTCTCAAATCGTTCATCGTCGGACAATGATTTATAAATGACTTCGATGTCAATATCTGTATCCGTGCCGTCAAAGCGTTTTTTGTGCTCATAGACTTCAGATCCCAAGTTCGTAGTGATAAAGATGATGTTTCCTGTGAATGAAATGACACGATTTGGGTTGTTGGCAGCCGTCAAGCGAGCATCATCTAATACTTGCAATAAGTTGTTGATGGCTTGTCGAGATGATTTCTCAATCTCATCAATCAAGATGAGACCGTTTGGGGCGGCCCAAGCGGCTTGAGCTAAATCGTCGGCGAAGCTAACGGCGTCTTCTGGTCTGGAATACCGAGACATATCGAAACGTTTTAGAGGAATGTTTAACACTTCAGCTACTACCTTTGTGATTTCGGTCTTACCCGTACCAGTTGGTCCAGTGAACAGCAAACTACCTCGTGGGCGAGTTGGGTCATTGAAACCCGCCAGAATCATTTCCAATCGGTCCATTACTTTTTGAACGGCAACAGTCTGATTATAGATCCGTTTATTTAGCGCTTCGCGTAACACATCCACCTTCACATGATTATCAATATCGATACCATATGCACGCCGGATGACCCTGTTTAGGATGCGCCGACAAAGGACGGTTTCCCCAGGAATTCCTAATTCTTGTGGTGTTGCATATTCACGAATAAGCTTTCCTTCCTTCATATATTCGGTTTTGGTGATGGTACCAATAATGGCGTTGAAAATATCGATAGAAGCACGAGGTTGAGAGTTTGACAGTAAAATCTCTTTCGATGTGTCATAAATATCATCGAAAATCCCCTCCTCAGCCAGTTCGTACACCTTGTATTGATGTGCTCGAGATTTTAGAATTTTGATAACCACCTCTCGAGACAATTCGGCAATGGTCATACGCAAGAGACGTTGGTCCAAAGCTCGGTTCGGCGCAATCCATTGGTCGTATTCTTCGAAAGTTGTGGCGGCCACAATTCTAAAACCATTATACGCCGATTTTTCAAGGATTGGTTTCATCGCTTCGACCGCCGATGGCGATAGCATAGGAATCCGATGGAACTCATCGATAAACAAAATCATGATGACGTTTTGTTCCTTACAATATATGGACACCTCATTCACAAGATTCTGGAGTCCGTTTGCTAATTCTGCATCCTTGTCACCCTTATTGTTCTCGATAATGCGCTCGACGTTGATGGAAATGACTAGGTAGTTGGAGGACTCTGGGTCATAGGTGAGACCTTGCATAAAGGCCGTTTTACCCGAACCAGGGTCACCTAATAAAATAACGTTGGCTTTTTCGGGGTTTCGGAGGGCTAATCGAAGCTCAGTAGTATCGCGACCCAAAATAGGGGCCGCAGGCACTTCAATTGGTGAGCCAGCCTTAGCCAAATGTGGGTATTGGCTTTTCACCCGTTCAAATGTTTCAATTTGTTTTTGAATTTTTTCTGGGATTTGCATTTTATGTTCCTTTCTGCATTCTCACCCTTATTATATCACAAAGGTTACAGAATTCCTAGTCGTCCCTTTCTTTTTAGCATAGTTTATGATATAATAATGATAGAAAATTAGAAAGAACACAAGGAAACACGAATCATGTATGAATCAAAAAAGGAAAAAATTAAACTGATTCAACAAACCGTTCTCAATGGTTACCAAACCTTTCAGGATGCTACTTCGGACGCCAAATTCTGTAGTCAAGCCGAAGCCCTTCTTCACATGCTACAAGGGAAAAACATCTTTTTGTCTGGTGGTGCGGGTTCGGGCAAATCCTACACCTTGGAGCGGTTTGTGGATTGTATGAAACAATTACATCCGGGTATCGTCATTGCGGTTACTGCGACGACAGGCCTTGCGGCTCTAAGTATCGGAGGAACAACCGTTCACCGTATGACGGGGTTAGGGGTTTGGAAAGGCACTTATGATGACTATTTGGACACCTATGGGTCCTCCGCACCATGGTTTCGACGCCAGCAGAAAGAGCTAAGAGAGTTGGACGTCCTCATTGTGGACGAGGTCTCCATGCTCTCAGCCCAAGGGCTTCAGTTCATTGTTGACCGACTCATTCACGCCAGAGGGTCCTTACCTCAAATGATTTTGGTTGGGGATTATTCCCAACTACCCGCCGTCGCAAGAGAGGAAGACATTGAAACTTACGGACCTTCAATTGCTCAGACCTCCTATAAATGCCCAGCCTGGAAGGAGATTGCCCCTGTTTCCTGCTACTTAGATAAATCATGGCGAGCAGATGGTGACCAAACCCTCAAATTTATATTGGATAATATTGCAACAGGCCGGGGTCGTTCACCTGAGAACTTAGAAGCCTTGGCTTCTATCCCAGTAACCAAAGAAGTGCAAGCCTCTAAAGCGTCAATTCTTATGACCACTAACCGAGATGTGGATGCTCATAATCAACAGCAACAAGCCTATAACAAAGGTCAAACCTATACCTATCACGCCAGTTACGACTCAGTGCAAGCAGAAAATTATGCCAAATCGCTGGGTATTCCAGATACCCTCACCTTAAAGGACGGCGACCGTGTCATGATTACACAAAATATCGACCCGGAAGCTATGACTCCTGAGGTTCGCATCATTGATCTAGAAACAGGTGAGCGGGCTTCTTTTCCAGTTTGCAATGGGATGGTTGGCACATTTGTAGGGGCAGACCGACCACAAGTTCGCTATGAACGAGATGGTCGCGAATATCTCATCCGATTTTTGGACCGACATGCCTATTCGCAGACCGAAGTCCAACGAGTTCAGACGGCTCAAGGGTCTGTGGTGATGGACGTCCCAACTCTTACTGTCCTTCAATATCCTATTAAGTTGGCTTATGCGATTTCGGTTCATAAATCGCAAGGCCAGACTCTAGACAATATCCTGGTCGATTTGACCAAGTGTTGGATGCCAAATCTTGGCTATGTAGCGTTGTCCCGTGTCCGCTCGGTCAAGGATATCACCCTCATTAAACGCGGGGCCAAAGTTGGCTCACCTAACGCTTTACTTGTAACCGAGGAGTCCCTCAATATTAAACGAGAGGTGTTAGATGATTCCAAACGGAATCGGATTACCGACTTCGATGGTGCGATTTCTCGCATTTTAAGCTATGAACCAGATAACCATCGGTCGAGCGGTCGACGGAATCGAGCCAAACGCTTCGTTTAGTGGTTCTAGGCTTGTGAAAATAGCAGACCTATGCTATAATTAAGATAAATGACAAGAAAGGAGTTCCCTTGTGGCAAAAAAGAAAAAACCCACAAAGGCAGGTCAAAAGAAACCGACCTCTTCTAAAAAGAGACCGATGTCTCCCAACAAGAAATCAGGTTCTAAAAAACCAGTAAAAAATGTGAAGAAAAAAGGTTCTGGGCGTCCTCCGGTCAAGACCTCAAAGAAAAAAGTGAAACTGTTCGTTCCGACGAACAATCGTGAAACTTTGGTTGACTTGAAGTTGATGAAACCTCAAGCCTACTTATCGGAAACGAAACCTGCCCTCACGGTCATCAAGAAAATGCACCACGTACAAGGTCGTCAATATGAAATTGACTTTGAACCAACAGCGGTATCAACCATGCTCAAAATGCATTTGAAGGTGCACCAAACAAACGACTTATCGCACACATGGTCCCTCATTTTGTGGAATATTAACCAGAAAGATATTTTACCTGACGGGGTATCTGTAACCTTTGTTCGTTCGTTCGAACGACGTGATAACGAATTCACCAAAAAACAAATCACTAAACGTCGTCGTTTAGCAGTGTTGTCGTCAGATTCTGGAGAAAACGTATCCAAACAATCAGCATCCGTTGCTTACGACTTGGGATTATTGCGAGCTATCAACCAAGGTGATTCTGTTGTCGGATTCGCTGCGGAAGCTTTTATTACAGCTCCAAATGAACAAATTTTGGAAGAAGCTGTTTCGGCAGTGTCCGATTATATCGCAGCCAACGACGAAACTCGAGGGATCCATTATTCACTCGACATCAACAAGTTGGCGCAACCGCTCTTGACATACGGCCCCAACAAACAATCAGGAAATAAAGATGTCATGTATGATATGACATCCTACGACGCGGCCATCTCAGCCTTGTTCGTGGATTCTGGAGGGGACCGAACAGTCGGTTCTGAATATGTCGGCGTATCGGTCGGTAAGTTGATTCGTTCACACGCCGCATACAACTTCAAAAATCACCGAGCGCTCATTGTCGGAAACGATACCAACAATACGACACATACTATTTCTGATGAAATTCAGGAACCGAGTCAAATCTATTTGTCGAAGGTTGCCTCGAGAGCTTATCTCCTTGAGGGTCACAGTGTAACACATATTGTCTGCGACCATGTGGACAGCGTGGACCATTTGATGGCTTTTGGCTTAGACCCTGAAAATAAGGTTCGCATCGATGTGTCCAAAGGGTTGCTCAATATGATGGAACCGATTAAAACGCGAGATATCGAGGAGCACCCCGAGCGTATTATCTCACGGTTCCCCGTTCATATTGATAATATCATTGCCCTACTCGGACAATTCCGTAATGTTAAAACCATTACGACCACGGATAATTTCGCAGCTATTGCACGTGATATTGCCATCCAATTCTTTGTGAGCCAAAAATATTGGACATATGATGCAGAAAACAATTTGGATGATTTGCGCTTCTTTGGTCGACATGACCAATATAAGATGCTCAAAGACTTTGGTGCATATGTGGCGCAACGGTTGAAAGTCAACCGTGACCAACGCCTTGAAGATGCTTTGTCTGAGCTTGATATCATCATTAACCGTACCATTTTGCCAACCATCCCGGCACTCAACACTAAGACGGATCCTATTATTGATACGCTTGTGGGTACTAAATATCGGGTTCTGGATTTGACAGGTATGGGTCAGGGGGTGTTGACATCAGTCAATAATCCATCCATGAACGTTATGATGATTGCTTATTTGAATGTCATTCTACCAGCCCTCAAAAATGGGGACTTGGTTGTCATTCACGGTCTGAGTCGATTGACGAAGATTGCTCAAGTCATTCAAGATGCTCTGTCGTCTTCTGGTAATAACATCGATGTACTGTTTACGGAAAGTAATCAGAATATGACAGTCAAGTGTATGGATGTTCTCGACTCTGATTTGGACTTCACCATGGTTAATCTGTATGATAATCGTGTTGACAAACTCGTTAATCGCATCGGTATGGATGGTGGTTGGGCCAATGACTTGTCGCAAAGTAAGGCTGCTTATTTTGTTAAAACTAAATCGGGTATCGACTATATCTATCTCGATGACATTTTATAGGAGGGGTCATGAAACTGAAAAAAACATTGAAAACTATTGGCCACCTCATGTTTGGGACTAAGCTCAAACGTAGGTTGGCTATGTATACGGCCCTTCTGACGGCGACTTGTGCGGTTGGAATGGCTTCTGCTGGTGCGTACGAGGGAGTGATTCCTCCTGCAATTCTTCCAACCGCCTATCAGGATGCCCAAGTTTCAATTGATTCGAAGAAATCAGATGCTACAGGTGCCAAAACCGATGCTGCAAATGCGGATAAGGGTGAGAAGAAGGAGGCTGAAACAGCGGCCAAGGATGCGAGCAAGGATGCAGAAACATCACAACAAAACATGCTCGCCAATATGACGCACCTGATGAGTGCCGGAAACTTTGGCTCAGTCGGGCTTGTTATCGGCCCGACGTCTGGCTCATCATCCAAAACAGATGCGTACGGTAACTTGACGTCATCCGCCACCCTTGATAAGGCTGGTATGGCGACGTTTGATAATAATTTCTCAGGCGGTAGTGGTAAGGTTTATGCCTATCATACTTTTGGATTAGCGATGACGCACTTGAAGTCTACGGCCAAAAAGACACCTGTCAGTGTGATGGGTGCCGATAAGGCGGTGGCTGGATTTGAAGCTGTGGCTAAAGCGTTTGCGAAATTTGGTTTGAATATCATCCGCGAATATAACCCCTTACCTGTTGTCGCGGCGTTCTATGATTCAAGCAATTTGAACAATGCGGCCTACACGGGTAGGGGTACAGATAGCAATGCACTTATCCAAATGATTAATCAAAATGCCATGGTTTCGGGTGCCATTCGAGTCTTTGGTGATCCAATCACTGTGGGCGGACGCTCTATCAGTCGCGCCTTCATGATTACTGGTGTTATCGCTATTATGTCACTAGGATATGCGGCGTTCTTGAAGTTATGGAACGGTCAACGCGCATCCATTCAAATGCGTAAAGCTTTAGTTCGTATTGCGGTGGCATCCATCGCAGTACCTATGGTGGCTATTTATGGTTCGAAAGCTATGTCGTGGGCTAATAAGGCACTTGAGAATAATACGCGTGACCGCGAACAAGTACTTGTTGAGAATAACCTGAACATCTATGCCTGGTACAAAAACACCAACTTTGGTTTGCCACCAGGTGTTTCGCTCAAAGTTGTAAATGGTTACTTCCAGTTTGACGCTGCGACCATTAAGGCGATTAATGAGTTCTCGGCTAATAACAATACGTCAGCGACTGGTGAGACTGGGGCTGAAAAGCTTGTCAACAAATTAGTCAAGTCGACGGGCGCTAGTCTTGGTCTAGCAAAGACCGATAAAAATGGTAATTTGACAGCGGGTTCGGAACTCGAAATGGCCGCTCATACCAATGACAACAAGACTAAAGTGACCTTCACTCCTACATATGGTCAGGTTGGTGCACAAGGAGTCACTGGCGGAGCGACACCATGGGATACGTCCTCTATCAGTCAATTCGCTGAAGCTCTTGGAGAAAACAAGAAGTATGAAGGCAAGGATAAGGAAGATGTTACAGCCAACCCATATGTTAACGTGAACGGGTTGTCTGCTGCCCCAAACGGAGCCAAAGATGGCACATCATACACCTACACAGGTAACGGACAATATGGGATGAGCCCATTGGCTGCCTATAACTTGATGGCGACTAACTTCTCTAATACCTCCATGGTCGTTTCGACCAATACCGGTAATATCACTACACCGACTGTGGCTCCGGGGATCATTTATGGTTCTGGTAAAGAGCAGAACGAGGCACCAGCCTTGCTCAAGTTGGTGATGATGGTGACGATGGTTGGTGTCGGAATGAAAGCAATCATGACTATCTTGTCTGCTGGTTTTGGTGGACTATTCAAGGGCGCTGCTGGGGCAACACTCGGCTCGACAGCTGGTTTTGGTACTGCTGTTGGTGGTGTTATTGCTTTGGTTGCTGGAATGCTCGGTCTGTCTGTGATTATGACCATAGCTCTCGATTTGGTCGACGTGGTGTGGAGCTTTATTTCAAAACTCCTATTCTCGAGCGATACGATGCAGGCCTTGGATGGCATCGCGGATGACATGCTGGGTGGTCTGGGGGATATCCCTCTTATCGGTGGCATGTTGAAGAGTGCTATCACAGGTATCGCGTCTCTCGTTATGACCATTGTCGGTCTCATGATGCTCCCACAACTCGTTAAAACACCTATCACGGCATGGGGTGAATTCATGGCCGGAATTCCAAGTGGTATTTCGGAACGATTCGCGACATGGGAACGTGTCTTCACTGGTGACTATCATTCTGGAGGCGGTAGCTTCTTCGGCGGTAGTCGCGGCGGCGGAGGTGGTCTTGGCGGCGGTGGCGGTAACGCTACATCCGCAATGAAACAAGCTGAGGCCAAAAAACGTGGTGAGCGTGGTAAGGCGATGAAAGTCGGTGGAGCCATGATTGCTGGTGCTGGATTATCGTATCTTGGTGCCAAAATCTCTAACAAAGCCGACTCGATGGGTAAAACCGAAGGTGGTAAGGATGAATCTATCAAGAATGGTGATGAGTCCCAAGAAGTGAATAACGATCTTGAGTTGAAAGCGCAAGATTTAGAGAATTCCGAAGAAACAGCCTTCAATGAAGACGCCGGGTTCGGCGAAGGTGATTCTCAAGCAGAAGATTCTATTCCACCAGTCGAAGAACCATTGATGGACCCACCGATGCCGTTTGATGCCGAGGGTTCAGTTGCTGGTGATATGATGGAAGTCAGCGAAGAGAGCCTTGACGATACGGATAGTGTCGAAGAGGGTGCAAGTGTGGCCAATGAAGTGGCTGAAGAGGGTCCTATCGGTGACCCAGTAGCGTCTGCGGATAGTGAAACCCCTGTGGGTGATGCTATCAGCGATGCGGAAGCTCTCGGAGCAATGGAAGGTCTGGATGGTTCACCTATTGGCGATGCGGGTCTCATGAGTGAGTACAAAGAAGGTGCTGATGGTGGTCGTGACCAATCTCATTCAGAGCAATCACAACAAGACAAGACGCATTCTGACCGCAACAAGGATCACTCGGATAGTCAGCGCGAGAACGGCGCTGCGGGCGAAAGCAAATCGCTCAACAGTAGTAGTCAAGGTGGTGAGTCTAAGATTGACCAAAGCAAGTCTCTTTCCAAGAACTCTGCAAGTGGGCAAACGACGAACAACCAAAGTGCAACTACAAACGAAACGGATGCATCAAAAGCCTCTCAAGAGTCTAAAGTGGCTGCAGAATCGAGCTCCGATGCTAAGTCACTCAGTCAAGTCTCCAAGGCTGGTAACACGACCAATGTCGACGCCAAAGAGAAATCTGGACAAACTAAAACCAATAGCGATAAAGGCAAAGCTAAAGATAGTAAACGTGAATCACGTATATCTAAGGTTCGTCAAAGTATGACCAAACAAAACGTGGTCGGAGCTGTTGGTAAAGGTCTCCAGGGTCTTGGTGGTCAAATGGTTGGTTCAGAAAACCAAGGTAAGGATGCCCTCAAAATGATGGGAGCGGGTGCGCTTCATGCGGCCGGAGGACTTACTGGTACTCAACGTGTGACAACGAGAACGGCTCAAAACCAAATTGACAAACGTAATGAACGACTTCGTCGAGCTGGTAAGGATGTTCCTGATAACTTGTCAGCGGTTGGAGAAACGCGCGAACAAGCTCGGAAACGTACTGATGACCGTATTCGCTCACAAGATGATATGATGGCGGCGCAAATGAGCCAGGATTATGATAAGAAGAAGGACAACGAAGCGAAAGAACGTGGACGTCGTGCCGCTGAAGCTCGTAAGAAACGGTCTGAAGGCAAAAACTAATCCATGAAAAGACGACGAAAGTCGTCTTTTTGTTTTCAAATACTTGCACGAACCTTCAAGCTGTGGTATACTAAGAGTGTAGAAATAGTTGAACGCAAAGTACCCCAACTTATTGATGACGATTTGTACGTTTTGCACAACTCATCTACAACAATTGAAAAAGAAAGGATGACTCGCGATGTTTCCAGTATTAGCCGGTGATTTCTGGCAGAACCTTGGTAACGGATTGGATCAATTCTTCCGTCATGGTATGGGTGGACCTGGTGCTAAAGGTATCGGTATCACCATCATGGTAATCGGGATTGTGTTCGCCTGTATCTCATTTGTAGTGCACAAATTCAATCCACAGTCTAAATTACCTGGATGGTTCATGTGTTTGTGTATCGCACTAGCAGGTTCTATCCTCATGGGTGGTATTGATGGACCAATGGCTCTCATCAACCAAGCTCGTGATACCTTGTACGGTTGGTTTGGTATCTCAAGCTCAACCTAAATAATCAGAGAAAGGCGCAGAGTCGCCTTTTTTTGTGCTCCAAACTAGCGAAATTGCAAAATCCATGGTATAATGAAAATAGGTTAAAACCATACTAGAAAGGAAATTACATGTCTAAACAACTCAAAAAACAAACATTAGTGATTGGTGCTGCTGGTGTTGGACTTGGAGCCCTTGTCGGTCACGCTGATGCGGATACGATTGTCTACACGAATGGTAATCAGGGTGGCGAACGACATGGCGACACTAATGTTGCCGGCAATGCTAACACGCGTACAGAAACTGCTTATGCAGATTATGTTGCCCAATTACAGAGCGAATATACGTTCTTAAAGGGGTCTGGCGGTGAAGTTGGTGATGCTGAAGCCGAACTAAATCAACTCAAAGCGTTGGAACCGACATTCCGAGAACTGCAATCACTACAAGCTCGTGTGGTTGCACTACAGAAACAAGCTGTTCAGACGGATGCTCCAGTAACTATTTCCACGCGGAAAGTTTCTACAAGTGAAGCGCTCAAACAAGCTGTTAACGACTTGTCTACCAAATTAAAGGATGCTGAAGACCTACTCGCTAACACACGCACGGTTTCAATTGATAGTTCTTTGCATACCCTCGTTCGGGAAGCCAACAAAGCGATCGAAGATTCTGCGACGACGGGGAACCACTACGAAGACGGTATCATCGGAAATATGGACAAAATCACTCGTAAAGCTTCGGATAGTGCTCAGATTGGTACGATTAAGTCAACCGATGGTGATAAGTCGGGTGTCATTGTGGATACAACCAAAACAACCAGGACTAACTTGGTAACAACCACTACTGAAACCATCGTTCGCCCATCTATGGCTAATTCAGCGGAAGAAGTTTCCCGAGTTCGTGACGAGGCGCTTGCCAAAATTGCAGCTGTTAACAAGGCCGATGAGACACAAGTCCTCAAAGCTGATACATACAAGGACAACGCAATTACGAATATTGATGCTATCAACGAGTGGCTCCAAAATGAACAAAACCGTGCGGATAATATTCAAGCTGAAATTGATAAAAATTTAAGTGTTGCTAAAATGCTCGACACGACCAAGGAATCAGCGCGCAAAGCATTGGACCAGGCTGAACAGCTTATCAAGTCATCAGGTAAGTCACAAAAGGCTATCGATAAGATGATGGAAACGGTTCAGCAAGCTCGCAAACAACTAGATGCGTCAACCGTTACTCAAAAAGTGACGGCAACCATCACAGAAGCTCAAAACGCTGACTTTGGTGATATTGGTCGTGACCCTAGTATCATCAAAGGATTGATTGGTGAAAAAACTAAGGTCATCGATTCCAAAGTCCAAGAAGCTCTTAAAAAGTTGAACGCGTCGAGTCAAGCGGCTAAGGGGCCAGTTGACACATGGGCTAAGGATACTAACGAGCAAGTAGGAAAATTCCTTGAGAAGCTCAAGGCTGGTAAATTCTTAGGTCAGGTTGACCAAGAATGGCTCGCAACTCGTAAGATCTTCCAAACAAATGCGAACGGGTACCAAGAATTCGTCAAGAAGGCTTTAGCGTTGACCGAAGAAGACACGGAAGGTGTGTTGACCAAAACCGGCAACGTGTGGAAAGTCAAGAATGGAACTCCGACACCGAAAGCTGCAGCGGCCCTATATAATGAACGTTCCAAGCAAGGATTATCCGAAGGTTTCGGCTCTGTTATGCTACCATCAGATAACGTGAATGACTTTGTCACAGTACAAGGAAATAAGCTTGCCAACTCGCAAAGCTTTGCTGGTGGTGCGCAAGGTATTATTGATGCTATTGTAGCAAAAGGCGAAACCAACCTAGACACTGGAAAACACGTGTCAGAAGAGCCTGCCATCGCTGACGTTGTGAACCAACACATTCGAGCTGTGGGAAATAACAAAACCTTCTTGGTCGTTTCGGACCAACCGACTGCTACGTTTAACTTGAAGGATTCATTCCTTTATATGACGGATAATGGGGAACCAAAAACTACAGATATGACCTTGACACTCACGGTGACAGACCATCAGGGTAATCCGTTAGGGAATGAAATGGTTAATGGTGGTCGCACCCATGTGAAGTATCTCTTTTATATGTCTGTAGACGCCGCAACTGGTAAGTTGGTTGCAGGTGGCGGATACCTTCTCTTGTTCGATGCGGGTGGCAACACCGGAAATCATAACGATGGTGGGTCGGGTACAGGTGAATTAGCTCTTGGTAGTGATAGCAACCCAGCTAATGATTCAGGCACTCTGCATGATTGGTTGAATAGTAGTGCCTTCTTCTTTTCGCCAACCAATCACAATAACCCATACAACGATAAGGGTATGCGGTTGACTGTTGATGTCAAGGTGAATCCGGTGGCGGGAAGTTTTGCGGAAAACTCACCACTTTATATCGGGGATATCGACGACTTCCAATCAGTAAACACAGGTGGTGACGTTGTTCTCTCTGAAACCTCAGCGCCAAGTTACATCGGTAATGGTGTTCTATCCAACCAACCGTCACGTGGGGCACACAACGGTCATGTCAACTTAGATGAACAAGCTATTATGACAACTGAAAACAAGGCGATTGGTATTTCACATGCTCCAGCGGGAACACCTTACCAAGCGATTGATATTGCGCTTTTCAGTCCATGGGGTGTTATTGGTGGCACGCCGCGATTGAATTTGGGTGTTGTTAATCAAACAGTCGAAACCTTTGATATGGCTGACCCGAACGCTAAAGCACATACAGAAGGTGAGTATGCGGTCAAGAAAATCGTGGCCAAAGTCACCAACAGCGCTAATTCGGGTCCCAAACGTGACGTTGATTTAGTTGTGCCGACATTTGCTCCAAAGACTGTTCAAACGGATTCGGATAATGAGGGTAAACGCGGTTCATCTGCTAACACCATCGTTGTTCGTCGTAAGGATAAAAAGGTTGGTTCCGGTAACTCTCTGATTGTCCGCCAAGGTGTGCAAGTGCGAGTTGGTTCAGGGAACGCCCTTGTGGTTCGTGCCAGCGGCAAGTCTACCCGTGCAGGGTCTGGAAATTCCTTGGTGGTTCGTGAGGTGAGCAATGTGAAAACTGCAGGCTCTGGAAACACGCTAGTGGTTAAATCCATCCAAGGGTTAGTCAAGGCAACTGAGGGTGAGCATGGACTCAAGCTGAGTTCGGTCAGCTCACCAGCTAGAGTCAATCAGAGTACAGTGACCCTGAACATTCAGGTGGATCCAAGTTTGAAGAGCGCAGCTGACGAAGCCATCAAGGATTGGAAGGCCGCTCTTGCGGAGCATGGAATCACCCTAAACGTCACATCTAAACCCGGTGTGGTTGGTTTAGCTATTTTGGATAGTGATAATGTTACGACACGAGCTGCTCGTACACTCGAATCCAAAAACGTGTCTAACGATTCGACGTTCGAGATGAAAGGTCTTGCCGGATTAACCACAACTACAAGCAAGTTCTCCATTGTCGACTTGGACGCTGATGACAAACTGAACAAGGATGGTACGTATTCGGTCAGTGATTTGCGTAATACCAAAATGGTGGTTCAATTGAACACAGAAGCTATCACAGACTACGCACAACAAGTCAAGGTCTTGAAGCACGAAATCGGACATGTATTCGGTCTGACACATGACAACAATGACCCTCTCATGATGACCTATTATGGAGACGGGGCATTCACTGGTCAAATTACACCCGCAACAGCGGCCAAAGTGGCTCAAAACCTGCGCGGGGGAGTGCTTTGTGAATGTGGTGCCTGTGTGGCGCTCAAAGCATAAGAAGGGTTTCCACCCTTCTTTTTTTCGGTTTCACAAAGTTGTAGTTCAGAGTCAACTATGATATAATTAAAGGTAGTAAATGAAAGGAGGCGCCGTATGCCGAATGATAACGGTCGTGTCGAAGACCGAGAACAAGAAAAAGAGCGCGAAGACGAGCAGTCTAAATCCTCTGACAAGGCTGGGGACACCACGAAAGAAAATGAGAAAGAATCTGAAAATTCCAAATCAGATGCTGACGGCGGGGCTCCAGAAAAGGAAAGTCGATTCAAAGGACTTCAAAAATTTGCAGGGTCAACCTTTAAACACGCCAAGAAAGGTGCTAAAAAAGTCGGTGAGGATGTTGTCGAGTCCGACGAAGAGCTGAAGAAAATTAAGGATGCTGGCGCCAAAATCAAGAAGGAAACCAAACGGGCAACCAAAGTTGCAAAGAGAGGTTTCAAATTTATTGCCTGGTGCGTCTCCAACCCGCTCGGGTGGATTGTTGGAATCATCTGTATTTGGATATTCGCTTCCGTTACCTCGGGATTAACCGAATCGATGAAGAAGGCTGCCGAGAATGGGGATTTTGGTTCCTTATCGGCTCCGACACCGGATGACCTTGGCGATGACGAAAATGAGTCGGTTGGAAATGAGTCCGACAGTAATACTGACGGACAAAAAACAACCATCATTCTGATGGACTGTGGCAAGAAAGATAAGGCTAGTGGTGCCGCTAGTAGTACGTCCTCCGAAGGTGCATCCGATATGGACTGGACCAAAGAAGGTACGACAGCGTATAATAATGCCAAAGCTCTCTTCGACACATGGACTGGTGAAGGCGGACTTTCTGGAGAAGCCGCCGCAGGCATTGTGGGGTGGGTTCAATCGGAAGGTGGCACAGGTATTATTGGTCGAGCTGAGGGTCACTATGGGGCTTCACTCGAAGAGAACTCCATTAAATACGGTGTTGTCCCTATCCCATCAGGAAACTACGCCGTCGGTGGTGGAGGTATCTACCAGTTCACGCCATATACCGTTTATGGACAACTGAAAGAGGATAAATGGGAAGACGGGAAAGCTATGACCGACTGGGTTATGCACAACCGACTACCTCATGACTGGATTCCACAAGCACAGGGTATTATGCATGATATGACCGGAACACCCCACACATTTGAACAGTTCGCACAAGAAACCGATCCCGGACAGGCAACCTTAATGTGGAACTCTTATGAGCGTGGAGATCAAGCTGTCATCCCTCGCGAAAAGAAAATTGCTGACGCTAAGAAGGCGAATGAAATCTTCAATAAGAAGAAAATCAAATTCGATAAAGCGAAGTTTGAAAAAACCTTCAATCGAAGCGCTGGTGAAAAAGGTTCGAGTGGTTCCTCGGCTGAGGGCAAAATTGTCAAATGTAAAGAGACCTCCGAAGGTAGCAATGGTTGGCAAGGTAAAGGTGGTACTCATAATTACCGCGACCATCAAGCATGGAAACCAGAAAACTTACCAGATGATTTGAAACAATATGCTATTGACCCCGCATCAATCGGTATGAAATACCACGGGGAATGGGCATGTAATCCGAGCGGTATCTGGAACCAATGTACAGACTTGTCAGCATCCCTCATGCATGCGCTATGGGAAAAAGACGGAAAACACCCAACGCAGTTACGTGGTGACGGTTGGCACGTAGCTGATAACTGGGCTGCGACTTATGGTGGTAAAACCACTCGGACACCGACATCAGGTGCGGTGTTCTCGACCAGTACCTATAACCACACGGGAGTGGTTTCTCACGTCTTCGAGGATGACTCTATTCTCATTATTGAGCAGAACTACACCAACAACGGTGCAGGTTCATCATCAGGTCAAGCTGGTGGTGACTACAAGAGTTGGAACTATCGTATCGTATCTAAAGCTGCGCAAGAGGCGGAAGGTTATAAATACTACAATCCGGGTGACAATGGATTCACTGTCAATAAAAACGCTAAATCGTTAGCCTAAACAGAGCATTGCTCTGTTTTTTTGCGCTTGAGCTTTTTATGAAAATGTGATATACTAAAGATATCAAGACGAAAGGATGATGCCACATGGCCAAACTAGAAAAAACGAACGAAACACAATCACGCAAAGCTCGATATGAAGCGGACACACAACCAACATTTTTCCAAAAATTTAAGGACAAATATTGGAAGAAGGACGAACCAGAAGAACTTACCTTTGCGACGAAACATCAAAAGGCTCGGAAGCTAAACAAAAAGAAAATTGGTATTTATATCGCATTGGGTATTACCATTGCGTCAGTTCTCGCAGGTCTCGCGACTCCTGTCATCCAAAGTATTCAAGCACCAAAACCAAGAGAAGAAGTTAAATCAGATGTGACCGCTGACCAGGCGGTAAAACAGGAAAAGGATAAAGTCACTAAAGCCTCCCAAGACAAAGTTGAAGCATCTAAAAAAGCTGAGGAAGCCAAGAAAGAAGATGCGGATAAGGTTGTTGAACAAAAGGTTAAAGAGGAGCTCGAGAAAGAAACTGCTAAGGTTGTAGAGGAATACAACAAAAAATTAGAAGAAGCGACGAAGAGCGTACAATCGGCTAACACAGAGGCTGCTAAAGCCAAAGCCGACAAAGAGGCTCTCCAAAAACAAGTTGATGAATTGAAGCAACAACTGGCTCAGGCTCAAAATCAAAGTCGACCAAGCACTTCACCATCACCGACACAACCATCACAGACAGCGCCGTCGAGCTCCGCTGACCGTGTAACTATTCCACAATAGGGGGTTTGAATGGATATCCTAGAACAAATTAAAACAGTCAACCCCAGTGTGGCACCAGCTCTTTTTCGATTACTTATGCGGGAGGAGTCTGTCGCCTATTTGAGGGAGAATAACGGAATCATCGGTTTTGAAATCAAACCCGATTCGGAGGAGATTGCGGGGTTTGCCCTCATTGGTATGCGTAAGCGGACAGTTTTAGCGTATCGCAGTGAGGATACCAAGCCTCGATTGATTATCTTTCCATCAATGGACAAGCTGTTTAACCATAGCTTCGGTTTGCTTGGGTTGTCAGCCAAAAAGGTGTTTATTAAATCGGACGACTTCAGAGGCAAAGTATTGGATGAAGGTGTCATTGCTGATTTAGTTCGGGATTTGACACCACCAGAAAAGAACGTGGAGCTACCAGACCAGGTGACAGAACAAATGATTCGGATTATGATCTCTGAACACTCGGACCAGGAAGAAGAAGACTTAGAATCCGCACACGCTTCACCCGAACGGTTCAAACCAATCGGGTCATCGATAGTATCACATCAACATGAGGTATCCCGAACACCTACCGATGACATTCCAACGGAACCCAAAGAAAACCCATATTTCAATTCCACCCCAATAGGCGTAGATAGCATTGTTTCGACATATGAACCCTATGAACAATTGGAAAGTCGTTCATTTCCGAATGAACATTCCATCATCGATTATGTTACGATGGAATTCGGCGTCCCTCGCGAGTTGTTAATGAAACTGTTAAATGCCTTGCTCGTCAAAACGCAGGGGCTCAGTAGTGAGAAACGTACGCATCAATTCAAACAATTGGTGGCCAAGCTACTTAAAGAAAAACCAGAACTTATCAAAAAATAAGGACCACAAAGGTCCTTTTTAGAAAGGACGATATGATTAAAGATCGCGGAAGCCAAGTGATTGTGCGAAGCCAATTTAATATCCATGGTTCAAGAGGTAAATCTGTCAAACCATTCATTACGGATTATGTGTCTCGGGATTCGGCCTGTGACACGTCTCTGGCTTATGCCAGTCCAACAGGCCTTGTTGAAAAAGGCGATGGTGTGGCATTCACGCTTGATAATACCGCCATATCGCGGGAAGAGACGCTACGAATTGCTGATGTTGTGGAGGGTTACTTCTTGGAGGGCGACCGAGCTATTCAACAAATGGTCATTTCATTCGCCCCTGAATACCTCAAAGAACAAGGTATCGTGGATGAGGCTGCGGTCATCATACAAAAGGGTGATTATCGACACCAATATGATGATGTTCGCTTGCGTCATGCGGTTCGTTCGGGTGTTCAAGCTATGGCGGATTTGGAGGGTTATCGAGACCCACAAATGATCGCGGCTATTCAACACGATACGCTTCACCTTCACGTTCACGTAGTTGTTTATGAAAACTATCCAGAACTTTCTAGGATGAGAGGAAAGGAAGAAAAGGGTGTCATCAAACCGTCCAGCTTCAACCAATTGACGTATGACATTGACCGCCACCTCACATTGACAAAAGGTGCGTCGGTTCCGAACGAACGGAAGCTAGTACCAGAAAAACGGAAAGAACAACCTTCTCGTGCTCCATTACCGACTGTTGACCCAACACCTTGGTTGAGATACATCGAAATCTTCAAGGAAATGGAAGAGGCTCGCCAAGATACTGAGGAAAAATCGTTACAAGAGGAGGTTGAAGAAACACAGACCCTTATCGATTTGGATGAGTTTATGAATGATTTCTATGAACAATCTAAACGAAAAACTCAACAGAGTGGTGACAAGAAGTCGGATATACAGTCTGACGCCAAACATTTGGATTTATAAATAGTGGGCGGAATCGTGCGATTTCGCTCATTTTTTGGTATAATGAAACTATAGAAATAAAGAAAGTGAGAACTATTCATGAGTTTAGGACAAAGTGTCAAACAAAGCTTGATGGACTATCAGGATGCACGAATTCGTAGACGTGAATTACTAGGTCCCGATGCCCTAGATACCCTGACTGATATCAGTGAAGCTACAATCCAAGCGACTCAGGCTAAGGTCAAGTCAGTGACGACTGATTTACGCAACAAGTTTAACGAATATCGAGATGAGCGAGTTAAGCCGTTTATTAATGGCCTCAAATCTCGTATCGCGGACATGCGTGAAGCTGTACGTGAAAGTATTCAAAGTGTCCAGGACCAAGTTCGTGAGGATGCCTCAAATGTCAAAGCCCTCGCAGGTCGTTCAAAACAATCCTTCGTGGAACGTGTGCGAGGGGGTATTGGACAATTTCGCGGAGCCATGGCCGATAACCTGGATAAGGTTGCTAATATCTTGCGCGGTGAAGAAAAAGCTACCAAGCTCCGAGAAGCTCCGAGCGAGTTCATTGATGGTGAATTGGTTGGTAGAAAACGCCGACAAACCGTACAACAATCCGCAGAGCTTTTCGATGTGTTACCTGACAATGTTCATCAGTTGTCGTCACCGATTACTCGATTGGAAGCTGTTGCATCCAGTCAACCCGACAAGGCGGCCAAACCAGAATCCACTGACCAAGAGGTCGATTCGGATGAGGTGGCTGATGAAGTTGCTCAGCGAAAATTAAGAGACACAGAACCAGCGCCGAAAGAGTCGAAGGAAGTGTCTGATGAGGACATTGCTCTATTCGCTCAATATTACTACCGTAATCATGGGGCTGCTCGACAGGCCCTTGAGGTTGTTGACGCTAAAGAGGAACCGACCTTTGCAGATTATGCGATGGCTGCGGGATTGACGGCATTTGTTGGTGAGTTCCGCTCTAAAGAGGCGCCCGATTTGTCCAAGGCTAATGAGAAGCCGGAAAGCTTAGAAAAGGTGCAACAGGCTGTGCAGGATATTGACCAAATGAAACAAGCTCAAGAACGCCTGCAAGCACTAGAAGCTGAACGTCTCATTCTTCGCAATCAAGTCGCTGAAATTGCCGATAAGTATCAATTGGATCCAGAAGAGTTGGAGGTTGGGCAAACTGAAACATCTGTCAAATCGATTGAGCAACAATTCGAGCGCGTCAAAACTAAAGATGCCATGGCGGAAGAAATCGAAGAACGTCTTCAGGAAGCTTTTCCTGGTCAACAGTTTCAAGTTGATGTGGAGTACAAACCGGCTGAGGTAGCTCCAGCACCTGAAGCATCTGATTATCTGTATGATGCTCCTGCGGACCCATATATACCAGACGATTCGTATTTCGCAACACTGGACGAGCCAAGCGTTGAATTGGACGCACCAGCCATCGAGCTCACTGAGGATGATTTATCTGAATTTCAAGATGGCTCGTGGGCTATGCAACCATAGAAAGGAAATTTATGCAAACACGTACTAAAACAACTATTATTGGAGTCACAGGGCTCGCTAGTCTCTTAGCTGCGGGGCCTGTTCTTGCTGAGGATGTCCTCAACCATGCTGTAGAGCCGATTGAACGTGTATCTATCCCTGATGAATTACCTCAAGGTACACCTCTTCCCAAAATCGTTGAAAATGGCAAAGCTCCTAAACTCAAGGGTAGTCAGAGTATCCTAAACCGTGTGGTCACGCCGGGCGGTGCTCTAAGAAACGTGCGGGGTGACGGTTCGGATCTTCGTAAAATTAATGCATCTGGGGTGGTTCGAGGGGCGATTGTCTTCATTCGGACCGAATTCGCTAGTGGTGCCGTTCAGACCGGTACAGGCGTTATGGTTGGAAATAACACGGTTCTCACGGTAGCCCATAATTTTATCAACGCTGACAAGTCAAGTAAAGTTTTTGAGGGTGTGACCAAAATTACGGTTACCATTGGTTCCAATAGTGAAATCCATACGAACGGAAAGCCGGGCACAACGAAAGAGAACTTTCACCATACTACATCGGGTACGGAATTGACGGTCCAACCGTCGGACTTTGAATTTTTCAATCGGAGTAAGTATGAAGAGCGTGTCAACGCTAAAGATAAATCACAAGACTACCGATGGAAATATGACATTGCCATGATAACCCTACCAAAACCCTTTAACGCGGTTGCTGAAAATTTGAGTCTTGGGACGGGGCGACACGTGACTCTTGGCGATTCGTTAGAATGGAAAAAGATGCACCCAACCTATCAGGCACGCTCTATCGGTTACCCGGGCAATCCTCATAAATCTGAAATTTCAGCATACAAAGAATTACCTATCAAAGGTATGTTGTATGAAAACATTGGACAAAATATTGAACTCATAGCGCCTGACGATAGGAGCGCCTATTTCTGGCAATGGCCCGGGACTCAAGTTCATGGGATGTCGGGTGGTGGACTTATCAATCAGAATAATGAACTTGTCGGCGTAGTTCAGTTCGGCTCTGAGGGTCAAAATAAAGATGGTGGAGGTCTCCTCTTGACGGATACCTATCAAAACTGGATTAAGGGTGTTGTTGCCAAACACTCGTTGAAAGGGTTCCAGGTCATCGACGGTAAGAAATATTATTATGACGACAATGGTAATCCAATTGTCAACGATAAGAAAGTTATTGATGACGTTGAGTATACGTTCAATACGTATGGTAGTGTCACCAATGAGCGCGATGTTCGAGAAGAACGAATCCTTCGAGAGAAGGCAGAACAATTAAAAGCTGAACAAGAGCGTAAGGAGGCTGAAGCCAAAGCAAAAGCTGAGGAAGAAGCCAGAGTGAAGGCAGAAGCCGAAGCCAAAGCAAAAGCTGAGGAAGAAGCCAGAGTGAAGGCAGAAGCCGAAGCCAAAGCAAAAGCTGAGGAAGAAGCCAGAGTGAAGGCAGAAGCCGAAGCCAAAGCAAAAGCTGATGAAGAAGCCAGAGTGAAGGCAGAAGCCGAAGCCAAAGCAAAAGCTGATGAAGAAGCTAGGGTTAAGGCAGAAGCCGAAGCCAAAGCAAAAGCTGAGGAAGAAGCCAGAGTGAAGGCAGAAGCCGAAGCCAAAGCAAAAGCTGAGGAAGAAGCTAGAGTGAAGGCAGAAGCCGAAGCCAAAGCAAAAGCTGATGAAGAAGCCAGAGTGAAGGCAGAAGCCGAAGCCAAAGCAAAAGCTGATGAAGAAGCTAGGGTTAAGGCAGAAGCCGAAGCCAAAGCAAAAGCTGAGGAAGAAGCCAGAGTGAAGGCAGAAGCCGAAGCCAAAGCAAAAGCTGAGGAAGAAGCTAGAGTGAAGGCAGAAGCCGAAGCCAAAGCAAAAGCTGAGGAAGAAGCCAGAGTGAAGGCAGAAGCCGAAGCCAAAGCAAAAGCTGAGGAAGAAGCTAGAGTGAAGGCAGAAGCCGAAGCCAAAGCAAAAGCTGAGGAAGAAGCTAGAGTGAAGGCAGAAGCCGAAGCCAAAGCAAAAGCTGAGGAAGAAGCCGAAGCCAAAGCAAAAGCTGATGAAGAAGCTAGGGTTGTTAGACAACGTGAGATTGACAAATATAATGCACAGTTGGAATCGGACTTGTCCGCTCGCATGGCCCAAGCTGAAGCTAAAGAACGTGAAAATAGACGAGTAGAACGCCTTGCACGAGCCAACTCTGCACACGTGTCCAGGACAACTCCGTCCAAAACAGCTCCTACAGATGAGGTAAGTGGTGGTGTTGATGTACAAGGCGCACAAAAACGAGCTCTTGATAAATGGGAAGCATATCGACAACAAAAGGCTCGATATGAACAAACGGTGCAAGAGTACGAGAATATGCGTCAACACTTGTGATGTCTGTTCGAATGCATCAATGAAGAACCCCTTTTGGGGTTTTTTGTTCGGGTTTCCGAACATTCACCAAACCTGAAAAAGGTCAAACTTTGTGAATTGGACAATTTTGGATTGAAATTTGGATTTTTTGAAAGCGGTAACAAAACGCGGTATGAAGCGATTTAGGATTATTTGAACATCAAAGCATCGACTTCACAAAAAAAAATTTTTTCTGACCACTCTTCAAAATTTTTCTAACTTTTTTTTCAAAAATAAATAGTTAGAAGAGAAAGTCAGGTATACCAGTGCTTGTAAGCGCTAACATTTAATCCAAATTGAAATCCAATTTTCTCCAAATCTCTCCAAATGGCCCAAAAAAAAAAAGGAGTTTTCGTTCGACTTCACTCATATTTTGAGCTTCGAAAGGCCTCTTTTTTGTTATTGTTCGGGATGTCCGAACAATATTGCACACATAGTCTGTGAGTGTTGAAAACTGAGAATGATTCGGAAAATACGCGTCCATATTGTGTTCAATTTCACGCTTTGCTTTTGGTGGGAATTGTGATATAATAGTGATAGAAACAAAGAAAGGAGCCCGTTATGGCGAAATTAAGACGCAACTTCCAGGATGAAGTTGAGGAGGATAAAATTTACGAATCTGATGACTATGAGGATGAGTACGACGAAGATGATTATGATGATGATGAGGATGAGTACGATGAGGACGCGTATGATGAAGACGGCGATGAACGAAGAGCTAAATTCATCAAGTATGGTTCTATCGGCGCTATCCTAGCCGTGATTGTGGGGGTTGCTTTGTTTATACGTGGCAACCAACCGAAGCCTGACACGAAGCCCAAAACTGAACAAGTGAAAAAGTCCACGTCATCGAAGAAGCCACGACCGAAGGATACTGAAACAACGAGTTCAAGCAGTGTGGCATCCAACGGTGAAAATGCGGAGACCGCCAAAGCATCACTTGAGCGACCAGAGGCGCCAGCGACTGCAGAAGAGACAGCCACCGTTGCGGGTAAGATTGAGGAAGCTCTTGCTAAAGTTAAGAATGACCCAGCACTCAAAAATAACCAAGAAAGTGGTTTGTTCCTAACCAACAACACCATGCTCAATACCCTACAAACGATTATGGTTAACGATTATCAGTTTGACAAAGACGCTGTACGAGTGTACAAATCAGATAATGATAATGTGCTTCAATTCACGGCCACATTTAAAAAAGAGGGCCAACCAGATTTGACACTGACTGGTAACTACTCGCCTGAATTACAACAACTAGGGTTTGTTCAAATGCACGGAGAACTTAAAGTCACTCCAAAAGTTGGTGATACTCCACATGTAGCGGACCCTAACAAGAGCGCTGAAGAGTCGGACAAACCACTCCATCCAGAAGCTATTCAAGACTAAGGGGAAAACAAATGAATTACATGGAACGCAAACGAGAACGTCTCGCACAATCGTTGGGGGTCGAAGGTACTCGACGGAACCCTATCGAATTGGATGAGTCCACATCGTCATTGATGCAGGCATATCTGCTTATGGCGGTAGGATTCTTACTCTTTTTATTCTATATGAACTTTGCGATTATTCGAGTATCGGGACCATCGATGCAACCAACACTTCACAATAATAACATCATGGTTGTCGCTAAACATCAAAAGGTTCGTCGATTTGATATCGTGGTTCTGAAGGAGCGGCTAACCAAAGATGGCCCTAGCAAAAATATTGTCAAACGTGTGATTGGCCTTGGTGGTGATCGCGTGACAGTGGTCAAAGGTAAACTCTTCATCAACAACAAGGAATACGACGAATACTACTTGGATGACGCTAACATCAAGGCGTTCAAAGATACTAGCTTTGAAATCATTGTCCCGAAAGGTCACTATTTCGTAATGGGCGATAATCGTGACGTATCCAAGGACTCGCGAACAGTTGGCTCATTCAAAGAAGACGCCTTGGTGGGCGTCCGAACCAAATAAACGGAATTTCCGTTTATTTTTTTTTGCAATCAAAAAAAAACACCAACGGGTGTTTTTTGATTATTCGGCAGCGACATCAGTCACATAATAGGCAGTTACATAGTTGGTGCTCACACCGTCTTTATCTGTAACGACGTACGCAAATGGTTGAGAGTTATAAAGCAGAATAGTATGGTAAAGATCGCCAACCTTATAGGTTTCCATCGACACTAGATTTTTATCCTTCACTTTGATGGATTTGTTAATGGTTGGGAGCTCCTTTTTCAACTCGGCTTGAATTGATTTAGCTGTGTCGTCATCCGCTTGTTTTTGGGCTTTTTCGGGTTTAGCCAAGGCATAATCCATATACATGTCGGTAGCGGTATCAGGGTTATAGGTCGTCACTCCGACAATGTATCCCCCACCGATTGTTTCAGTCGAAACTTTATAGGGTGTCCCTGTTGCGTCGGCTGTTTTCTTCAGACTAGCTGTAAAAGCTTTGAGGTCTGTTTGATTACTAGCAGTGGTCGTCGTCACCTTAACATTTTCTTGAGGTTTTTGGTTTTGCAATACTTGGTGAATGACAACTCCACAAATGGCGATTAGAATAGCCAGAACACCTCCGAGGTATGGTAACCATTTCGGCATCGGTTTATGTGCTTCGACAGGAACCTCTTTCACAATCACAGGTAATGGTTGTGTGTCTGATAGGTCGATTGCACCTTCCGTGTCTGGCGCGGGTTGTTCCTCGACTGTAGTGTTATCAGGAATTTCAATATTATTGGTTGGTTGTTCGTCATGTAGTGGCACTGTGTCCGAAAGGTCGAGCTTTTCAGGACTCACTGTTACTTCTGTTGCAGATACCTCAATAGGTGCTTCTGTTTCTGTGCCATAGATACGTTTGGTTTTGTGACTATATTTACTCATCTGATAGTCTCTCCTTTCTTATAATCCTAGTATAACACAAGCACCAAAATCCGTCAAGATTTCATTTCCAAAATGTTGAAATTGCCCAAAAATGTGGTATAATGAATGTATAGAAAAACTATGGTGTTATTGGGTTCTGAATGATTTTGGTCGAAAACTCCCTTATGCTCTTTCCACCTATCCCAAACCACAATTTCTGACGATTGTACACACCTATCCCAAACCACAATTTCTGACGATTGTACACACCCAAACCACAACCCTACACCAAACAAACTCACACAACCCTACACCCACAACCCCACCCACAACCCCAACCCAAACCCACACCCCCTCTCCTGCGAGTTGACAGCGACGAAATGTGGCAAAAACCGATAGGTTTTTGGCTCATGAGGTGCTGGAATGCTCGCAAAGGGCCCCGTATGGGGCCAAAAGTCCACGAAGTGGACTCCGCGCGTAGCGCAAACAAGGCTTGGGCGGAGCTCAAAGGTTGTTTGCTGCGCGTGCGGGCGCAACCGAAGGTGGATGAGGAGGGTTTCTCCGAATCCTGCCGAGGTTGCGCCGTCACTACCAGGGTTACCGCAATATTGCCGAAAACCACACAAATAGTAAAAAAATCACCTAACTAACCCACCTACCACCTGATGGTTACAAATTCCACCGAATTTCACCGGATTTCACCGGACCATTGCAGGTACCACCTAATACCACCAAATGAAAGGAACCACATGCCTAAACTAGCTACTCCCAAACAAAAACTCAACATCTCCATCACCAGTCGTATGAAACGACGCATCCAGGATATTGCCAAGGACAAGGGGATCTCCATGAACGACCTGGTCGTCCACGCCCTCCAAGACTTCATCGACCGAAGTGATGGGACCTACCAAAATGCCGATCTCGTGGCTGACCGCCTCAACCAAGTCCTCAACTCCCAAATGGCAGTCATCAATCAACTCAACCAACTCTCCCGGAAATTGGATGATTAAAACTGACAAAAAACCGGCAAAAAAAAAGGAACCCGAAGGTTCCAACGTCCCGACAAGGGTTCCGTCACGTTTAATGGCGACGCCATTTCAATCCACGCATCCATGCGGGGATGCGACAGGGTATGACTGCCCGGTTCGTGGCCGTATTGGTCCTCACGTTGTTCCAATGTTCCACTGAGTTATCGAAAGTCGATAACAGGACCTTTATCCTTGACGTGAAAGGTCCAGGGTGACTAGTGGTGAAATAGGTCAAACCCATCCAAACCTTCGTATTGGTCATATGTACGCTGACGTGCTTTACGAGTCACCATGATTGAAGTTTCTTTGAAGAGTCCGATAAAGGTCGATACGTCTTCCATGGTGCGACCATTCCAATTGATCTGTAGGTTCTGTTCAATGAGGCTGATAGCCTGACGTTGTTTGTCAGACATTTGTTCAGCAGGCACCGTTCCGTTCTTGCGGCGCGTGTATGGCGTCAATTGATGTTCACGGAGCATCACGATGTCACCACTTGATAGACTGAGGAACGTCCATACATCCCCGACAATGGTTTCATCCCGTTTAATGATGATGCCGTAATCATCTCCATGGGATACGAAGTTTCCGAGGCGAATAGCTACTTTGTTTTGTCGTAGTGTCATGTTTCTTCCTTTCATTTCACAACGATGCAGAGCATGTCTCGCTCGTATTCTGCGAGGTGCGTCAAAATGCTTTCAACTTCTAGTTCAAGAACCGTGGCGCGTACATCCTCGTTCGCGAACAACCGAAGACCTCGGAAGTCATAGCTGACTGACTCAGGTGTCCAGTTGGCGATGATGTGGTCTTTGTATGAGCGGAGTAAGATTCCAAGTTCCACTACCGTATCAATTCGTTCCAATCCACCTTCATCTGCCAAATAGTTGTTTAGAACTGGTTGGTTTTCGACAAGGTCTTGTGGGAGGAGGATGATCACTTCATCTGTACCAACAAGGGACATCAATTCTTTTAGTTTCATATTTTCCCCTCTCCCTAAAGGATGGGCACTGCTACAATGGTGTAGCGTACGTCCGCGCGTTCGTAAACATCTCCGTCCACCTGTTCTGCTTCATAATTTTTAGTGATATGGTTGTGGGCGGCTTCACGGGTCCCAAAGATGAGCGGAATAGACAATTCCTGTCCACGGCTCTGAATGAACTGCTCACGGGTGCGACGGCCACGCGAGTCCGCGGTTAGATATTTGTATGTGATAGTGTATACTTCCATAATTCTAAATAATACTTTCTATATAATAGGCGCCACGTATTTGTTGACATGTTTCTGTTGACATGTTTCTGTTGCCCAGGAATTGGCCTGGTAGTGTGACGAGTTTATTTCAATCCACGCACCCTATACAGGGTACGACAGCACATTCCTATGCTGCTATGGTCTTATCGGTTCTCACGTTGTTCCGATTTCCCATTCCGTGTCATCGGGTCTCGATAACGGACCTCATCTTTAACGTGAAAGGTCCAACGTGGCGCCCTCCTTATGAACTCGATTCATCGAGTTCTTTTATTTATCATGCGTCTTCCTTCTTGTGAAACTTCCAAAGTTCAGACACACTGAGATGGGTCGTTACCCGATGCGGGTCATTGCTGTTAGGCAGTCACCTTTGACCGTCTGCGGGTTAGAGACGAGAACTGAGCGCGTTTACCATGGGTTAAACAGGAATCCCGGGGTTGAAACCCCGGGGTCGTCAACCTGCGTAGACCGCTACATAGGTGTAGCGTCCGCCGTAGTCTTCGTGTTCTTCCGGCCGGAAGGTCTTGACTGTTAAGTCATAGTCACTTTCGGTTAATTGTTCTGCGTCAGGATAGAATTCCTCGTGATAGCGAGCTTTATAACGTTTTCCATCGAGTTCACTGTCATAGTCATCACTATCTGTCGCAACAAATACAACAACACTATCAGTGATGAAGGGTGTGAAGTCTTTTAGCTTCATCTGACCGTCTTTGACCGCTTTGTCTGCTCGTTCATAGCTCTGCAACTGTTTCCGGAGGTAAACTGCACCTTGAACACCCGGATACGCAATAGGTTCAATATGGTCATCGTCATATCCGAAAACGCGCGTGACGTACTTTTCCTTGATTTCTTGGAGCGCTTTTTGTTCCGCTTCATCCTCAACCGGTTTTGCTAGTGGATGCATATCAAAATAAGCCTTTTTGACTTCACCCAAACCAGTCACCCAGGCATAGCCTTCGTAGGTCATGCTGTGGATGGGTGTAAGATCCAAAATGCGATAGTGTTTGTCCAGGTAGTTAAATGGTAACGTATCTGGGATGGTTACATAACCGTTGTTTTTATACCAACCCTCTCCGGTGAACACATCCCAAACAGGAAGTGGCTTTGCACCTTCCAATTTCAACATTTCTAAAATTTCAGTGTATTTCATGTTTGTTTCCTCATTCTTTCGCATAAGTCAGTGTGGTTGCCATAATGACAGTTCCGTTATCGTTCTCAATTGCCCGATTCACTGTCCATCGATTGCACACGGTATAAGTTCCACCCTTTGGATGGATTTCCAAATAAACGCGTTCGTTTGGTTCACGCATCATCTCATCCTTGATGTAGTTCAAATTATTAGGATTGTCATAGTCCCAATGAAGCCAATCAGCTTCTTCAAACAAATCTGTTCGGTAGTTTGGTTTCAGTTCTTTAAGGGCGCGAATAGCACGCATCAACACGGTATGATACTCGCATTCGATAAAAACCATTTCATATTGCGCAAGTAACGGTTTCATGTCTTTTCTGATTTCTTGCGTCCCAATCCATTTAATGTTTGCCATAGCGATACCTCTTTTTCTCCTAAAAAGCGAGTGACCTCGCTTCTACGGGTTGATTTGCCCGTTTTGTTGCCCAGACTTTTCTGGAACGTTTAATTGCATTATAAATTTACGAAGATGACTCAAGCCTCACGGTATACGAGCTTCGTTTGCCAACCCAACGTGGTTGTTATTAATAAATTGTGTGAATATAATGTTGTTCGATGCCGACATCAGTCAATACTTCGGTGTACTTGTATCCGCCGAATCCATCCGAGATGCCATCAACGTCTTCAGTTTCGATTGTACGTTCGGTGACAAGTGTGATAAGGTGAGCTCGCAGTCCTGTGGCTTGTTTCAATTCATCAAGCTTGTCAATTGTGGTAGGTTCAAAAATTTCATAGACCACTTTAAACAGTTGCACTTCGTGGAAGTTGTCAAAGATAACTTCACCCAATTGTACTCGAGTTGTTTTGTCTAGTAGCTCAGCAACCAATTTCCGTTGTTCTGTGAATTCCAATTTCATTTCTTCCATGTCATCAACCTCTCAATTTATGTTTTGTGTTTTCGGTTTTCTACTTATGTTTTGGGTAAGGTGGAACACCTTCTATTGTTTCTGTGTGACCTCTTCCAAGGCTAACCAAAAAGGTTAGTGGCAATACTAAAAATACCAATACACTTACAAATGCTGAAATCATAGGATTCCTCAGGATTTAATTTTTTCAAAAAGAAATCGGGGTGTGGGGGCAAAGCCCCATTCAGACCTTTCGTGTATACGAAAGGTCAACATCCACAAAAAAGAAAGGTTTCAAACGAAACCTTTTAACGTGTTAATAAATTGTATGCGCGCAATACCCGCCCTGTGTTATGAGTCTTGATAACTTTCTACCATGATCGGCGCTAAGCAGTGACTCGCCTGTTTCATTTGGTCGATCAGACGGTCTCGTGATACGTCAAGTTTCAAATCGATACCAAATTCTTGTGATGTGTGGTTCATGCCCAAACGACGCAATCCAATCATGGGTGATTTGATGCGGAACTTCCGTACAAATGTCAAACAGAAATCAACAGATTCGAGGTCAAGTTTCCAAAAAGCGAATGGAAGTTGTACTCGCACATCATCCTTGGTGGTAAACGTTACAACACCATAGCCGTCACTATATTCCATTTTCATGCAGTCCATATTGTCGGCCTCATAACCGATGTCACTCAATTCGTCTAGTAGTTTTGTAAATTGGTCCATTTTGTTTGCCATGTTTCGTACTCCTCATGTGTTGTTTCAAAAAGAAATCGGGGTGTGGGGCAAAGCCCCATTCAGACCTTTCGTGTATACGAAAGGTCAAAACCAAGAAAAAAAAGAAAGGTTTCAAACGAAACCTTATGACTTAACAACCTTATTCAGATTGTTAAGCCGGAGAAGCTATGAATTATATTC
>ERZ773196.34-NODE-34-length-88440-cov-4.289710_pt1 | contig 88440 bp, 101 predicted proteins | sample MGYA00581009_ERZ773196 | MGnify/ENA primary metagenome ERZ773196 (study PRJEB29015, sample SAMEA2738162) | human oral metagenome | biome: human oral; feature: human-associated habitat; material: saliva | place: China | collected 2243 ... | reverse complement strand
TGTAGTTTTATCGTCTACCTTTACTCCTTTGAAGAATACATTGTTGGTTGATTTAAACTTTGATGTGTATCGAAAAGGCACTAATACTTTAGTACATCGTTTAACGTTAAGTGAAGAGGTGGTATCTTCAAGTACACAGGTAAATGGCATCAGTATTGGATTTGCTCCTATTTTCACAGGGTTAAGCGTTCCTTGTTACAGAGGTAAACCTCAAAGTGATTTAGCTAAGAAAATTAATGTTACTGAGGTTAACACTTCTGATATTATGGTTTTACTAGGTGCTATTCCGAAATCTGAGGTTCTGGATGCTTTTTATAAAGGTTTACTTAAACAGTTTGTATTTATTCATGATTTTTGTGGGGTGAGAAAATGAGTTTAACAAAGAATAGAAGAGCTTTTAGTGATTATTTAGTGAATTTTCTACGTAAAGAGTGGGATAGAGAACCTTATGAATATGGGGTAGTTTTTGACACCTCGCTTATTTATGAATTTCGTTTCTTAAGAGATGGTTCTGAGATTGAACTTGCTTTGTATACTTACAATGTAGGTAGAGAACACGTTTTAAACTTTATCCTTGAAGATGGTTATGTTTATTGTCGAAGTATTCGTAAAGGGCATACTAAAGATGGGGAACACCAAGAAGTTCGATTTAAGTTAGACTATGAAGAATTTAAGACTAAGAACTTGAGTAAGTTTGAAGATTTGATTGAGTTTATTAGTTCAGATGAAAGGGCATTGGTTATGTTGTCTGCCCTAAAAGAATTACACGGTGAGGGTTAATTTGGATTCAAAAGATGGTTTATTAGTGTTGTCTGACGGAACTACTTTTCCATACAACCCGTACATTTTCAACAGAGACTCTGTAATTGCTCATTCTATCCGTGAGGGTAAGTGGACTCTAACTGAGGAACTTCTCTTGCGCTTGGTTCCTCTACTTAATGTTGTAGAGGTAAATTTTGTAGGTAAGAATCAAGTTGTAGTGAAAAGTGCAGAAAACTTTCATGTGGAAGTGAAGTTCACAGAGAAGAAGATTACTTCAGTTAGGGTTATTCAATTCTTCAAATGTCAAACTCAAGGTTTTGAGTTAGTACCATACAAAACTATGAGAGGGTATCTTCCTTGTGATGAACTTCCAATTTCGATTGAGGAGAGGGTTTCAATCCCACTACCTCAAATGGAAATGGAACTCGGTGCTTTAATTTCCGTTATATTAACGAAGTTTTATGGTTTTAAGTTTGATATGGTTTTAGATTAGAAAGAGGGTACTTGTTTGAATTTGACAATAGAAGATAAATTAGATTTACTAGCAGAACTACTGTATCGTTTACACGAACTACATAGTACAGGTGCTAAATATTACGGTATGTTCAAGGTTTCAGACAATACTTATTTTGAGGTTCGAGACACACCTTGGACTTACTTAGAGATTGAAGTTCGTAAAGGGCAAAAGTCACATAGCATTTCATTCAATGCTTACGATTACAAAGTAGAACGATTGAATGGTTGGTACGTTACAAGTTATAGTTACCCTAAAACAGAGATTTCTAGCGGTATCCCTTATACAAGATACGATAACCTTTCGGTATCTATTATTCGCAAGTATATTGAGAACATACCAACTGTAGCTTTTGTAGATGCATATATTAAGGGTTTGAAGATTTTGTTGGCTTATACGGAAATTGAGGTTTAAAATGAGTAAAAAGAACAGAGAATTACTTCAAAGGGAATTAGAAAAGACATTCGATAAGGTCATTGGTTTAGCAGATGATGTAAATGGTAAAACGATTGAAGTTTCTGCTAAGTACTTGGTTTATGTAGAGCTTGCAAAAGACTTAGTTTATCTATCATTAGAGAATAAGAAGTCAGGTAAGAGGGTTCACGAATTGCATATTTCGGTATCGAAAGATTTAGATGTTTTCTTCTCAGGTGATACTTATGGGTCTTTCAGTTCGTTACCACTTAAAACTCTAGAGCATATTGTACAGTATGCTGCAAAAGGAACTCCACAATTTACACGTGGTTTTGAGATTTTGGTAGAGTCGATTTCTACGGATTTCCAAGTAGCTTGTTTCTTGAGTGCTTTAGAGGGTTTGGTTTAGGTTAAGAGGTGTAAACAATGGTAAAACTAGCAAACAAACAGACAATTGAGTTATGGAACCACCTAAGACAAGGTTTTGAAGAAGTTATGAACTCTGATGAGAACCGTTTACCGGTGAAGTCAGTAAACCAAGTTTCTCCTAAGTATAAGTGTTCTGTCCTATTGAGTGGGTATGTTTTTAAACTGAGGCTTTTGAAAAATACACTTGAAACTAACTTAGACACTGACTTAGTTCATGAAATTGAGATTTACTATGATAGAGAGCTTGGTAGATTTTCTTTCAGAGGTGTTGCTTGTAATCAAAGAACGGGCAAAAGAAAAGGAGTATCTACCGTAGCTTATTTACAAAACCTACGAGATGGGTATATCTTTAAACAGATTTTAACTGACTTAGTTGAGAATGTAGCAACCATTAAGCAAGTTGAGTACTTAAATTTAGGTGTTCAGTTATCAGGTCTTGGTTTTGATGTGATTGAGGGTTAATAAAATGAGTAAATACAAAGGTTTAAAGAGAGACCAACTTGAAGAGTTGGTAGTAGAGAAACTAAATTTCTTCTTGAAATATTTAAATGGTCAATCTTCTTATCCTATGGGTAAGTTCCCTACGGGTATTCCTTCTCCAAACGGAGCAGAATATTTGGTTTGGGTTGGTTGTTCTAAAGGTACTATTTCCTTCAGTTTACAAGACAGACTAGGGTTTAACTATCACAACATCAAGATTGATAAATTTGGTGGTCAGAGACAAGTTGTATCACTTGTAAGTACCCCTTTTAAAGATGTAGGTTCTCCTTGGTTTGAGAAGTCTCTTACAATACGTTGCGATTGGTCTGCGTTATATAGTAGTTCTGAGTTTTACTTGAGCAAAGTTGTATCTCAGGTTCGGAAGAAAGACCAAGTATTAGCTTATTGGTTAGGTTTAACTGCTATTCAAGATTATTGTTAGAGAGGTTTTAACATGAAAATTTTATTCAAAAATAAAGATAAACAAGCGTTGTTAGAAGAATTAGTGGAAGTTTGTAAGTCTATGGCGAATGAGGGTCTTATTAGAGAGGTTCAACGCATAGCTTATGGTTCTAAGGCAATTTACTTAAGTTATCGAGCAGATCAATCTAACAATCGGATTGACTTTGATTTGATTAAACCTAATAGAGAACCTTTGCAACCCTTTAGTATACAAGTATTTGAACAAGAGGGTATTCCTTGGGTGCATTTGTACTATGTAGATTCTAATTTAAAACACGTAAAAGAAGATGTTCCATTATCAGAGGTTGAGCAAAGTTTATACAATTTGGTTTTAGGTATTAAGACTACAAGTAGAGTGAGCGCTTTCCTACATGCTTTAAAAGGGAATTTATGTGGTTATGTTTATCTTAGAGGTTGGTGAGGTGTTAGTTTGAAGAAAGATTATAGTGGGTTAACAAGAGCTGAGTTAGATTCTCTATTAGCAGATAAATTGGAGTCTATGCTTGCTTACTTGAAAGATCAGACAACTTATCCCTCAGGTACCTATTTCACAGGTATTAGAGATAAAAACTATGAGGAATTAGTTTTACGTTTATTTACAAATCTTGGGTTTATTCAACTTGAATTGCTAGGTTTAGACGGTACTGATTTACACGTATTTCAGTTTGAGTTAGTGGGTTCAGGTAGAAGTCAAGTTCAGTGTTCTTCTAAAGTTTTTAGAGGGTTCAATATTGTGAATAATGAGAGAAGTAAGGAGCTATTAATTCCTCTTCAATTAGATGATAAGAACTTGAGAGGGTATCTTTTAGAATTAGTTTCTAATATTCATAAGCGAGAATATGTTGTAGCTTTTTTGTTGGGTAAAGATTTAGATTAAACGATAGCGAGGTTGAGATTACATGTTTAAAGGTTCAAGAGGTGTTAGACTTCAGTACAAAAAGTCAAACGGTAGTTACGATTATGTTCAACCTGTGATTTTACCAAATGGTGAGTGTATTCTAGTACATGGAAATACTAATTTAGGTGCACCTATACGTGCGATTGCAGAAATTGATTTGAAAAGAGCTAGTGATTTAGACTATGCTTACAATCAGTTTGTAGGTATCCAAGGTTATATAGCTAAAAATGTAGCTTATGATTGGGCTGAGTTGTTAGGTTTCTCTGAACTATTTGAAGATTAAGGGTGATTGATATGGTTTTTAAAAGTAAAGTAAAAGAAGAGTTATTTCACGAGTTGAGACAGTTTATTTTTTGGTATCATTATGAATTATCAAAAAGAGAAACAGATTTTGCATCTGCGATAGGGCTTGCACCTTTGACTAGTCGTACATACGTTAGGTATAAACATACTGAGAATCACTATATTTCACTAGATTTAGTAGACAGTGATAGGTCTCTATTGTTTAACTTAGGTTTTAGTTTTAGGACTTTGAACGGTTTAGATTATGTTACTATTGATTATATGGATAAAGATGGGCTGGGTTCAACTGGAACATTTGTTTTGGAAAATAGCGATGGTATCGTTGAATTTCTTATTCAAATGATTAAGTCTATTCCGTCTGAGTCATATTTAAAGCACTATTTGAGCATTTTTAAAAATAGTATTCGTATTTGGTTAGCTTAGACTATAGAAAGTAGGTAATTTTCATGGAAAATAAAGTAGTTTCAACAAGAGGTATTCGTTTATTATTTAATGCACAAGGTTATGGTAAAGACTATGTTCAAGCAGTAGTTCTCCCAGATGGTCGCAAATTAGTGATTACAGGTAGTACTTATGGTATGGGTGCTCCAATTTCAGCTTTATCTGAGGTAGAGGTGAAGCGCAAAGTTGATTTAAAGTGGGTAGTAAAGGACTTAGTAAATTGCGGGTATCAAGAGGTAAGTGGTTCTAAGTATTATGATGAATTACGTGAGTTTGATAAGCTCATGCCTTATGGTGAGTAGGTTTAATTAGGAATAGAAAGAAAATAGGTGATAACATGAATAACATTGCTTTAACATTTAAAACAACGTGGGGTTGGGAGTTCGTTCAATTTGTAACTCTAACAGACGGTCGTCAACTTGCAATTCAAGGTCAAACAGGGTGTGGTTGGGCGATTTCTCCATCTTACACTATTGATGTTAAGAAGAAGTCTGACATGACTACTATTTTAAAACAGGCAGTGAATCGTGGTTATATTTTGAAAGATAACTATAACGATAGATTAGAGCTTCAAGAGTGCGAAAAGTTGGTTGTACGTTAATTTGAGGTTTGAGCATGAAAAAATACGCTTTATATAATCCAAGTAACGACCAGTATGTTTCGTACTTACTATACAATCGTAAAACTAAGACTTATGATATTGAGTATACACGAAGTGTTTATTCCATTCGATTTTGGAATCTTCGTTCTAGTGCAGAAGCTCAAGCTCAGAGAGTTTTTGATTGGAATCGTAATGTTGCCTTAGAAGTTCACGAATTGAAATAGAAGAAAAGTGGTATCCGAAGGTACCACTTTTAACATCTTACCTGTAAGTTATCCACCTCTTAGGTGATGGGATGTAAAGGGGTTGCTCCAATAAGTTTTTGATTTTATTGACATAAACTAAATAAAGTCTTGACAGTTTCTAGTTACTGTGGTAAATTATAATCAGTTAAACTATTAGAAAGTTAGTAATATCAATGGACTTAGATACAAATGCACATTCAGTCTTCTCGTTACATTATCATTTGATTTTAGTAGTGAAATATAGAAGACAAGTGTTTACTGATGAAATTTCCAATAGAGCCAAAGAGATATTTGAGTATATTGCACCTACTTATAAGATAGAATTGGTTGCGTGGAACCATGATAAAGACCTTGTTCACGTTCTATTTAAAGGTCAACCTAAGACAGAACTAAGTAAGTTCATTAACGCTTATAAGTCTGCGTCGAGTAGGTTATTGAAGAAAGAATTTCCCACTATTCGTCAAAAACTATGGAAAGAGATGTTTTGGTCTCGTTCCTTTTGTTTGTTATCGAGTGGTGGTGTACCTATTGAGATTATTCGACAATATATTGAAAATCAAGGGAAAGAGAAATGACTATCAAACAAAAAGCTTATAAATTCAGGTTGTATCCTAATGAAGAACAAAAACAGTTTTTTGCTAAAACATTTGGTTGTTCAAGAGCTATTTGGAATATGATGTTATCGGATAAAATAAAGCACTATGAAGAAACTGGAGAAATCTTATATAATACACCAGCTCAGTACAAGAAAGAGTTTCCTTGGTTGAAAGAGGTGGACAGTTTAGCCTTAGCTAATGTACAACTCACTCTTCAGAAGGCTTACAAAAACTTCTTCACGTCAGGGTTTGGTTTCCCTAATTTTAAGAAAAAGAATCATAGTCAGTCATACAAAACAAACAATCAGAAAGGTAGTATTGCTTTAGACGGTAGGTTTATAAAGTTACCTAAACTTGGTTGGGTGCGTGTAAAAGCACATCATCAAATTGAAGGTGTTATTAAGAGTGCCACAATTTCAATGACGCCAACTGGGAAATATTATGTTTCTATTTTGTGTGAAACTGAGATTTCTCCACTACCTAAAACAAATTCCAATGTAGGTATCGACCTTGGGATTTCTGACTTTGCAATTCTTTCAACAGGTGAGAAAATCGGTAATGAACGCTTTCTCAAGCAGTTGTCAGAGAAACTAGCTAAAGAACAAAAGATTTTATCTCGTAGAGCTTTAGCGGCTAAGAAAGCAGGACGTAAGCTTTCTGAGAGTAAGAACTATCAGAAACAACGAGTAAAAGTAGCTAGAATCTATGAAAAGATTGCTAATATGCGTAGAGATTTTCTTCATAAACTCAGTACATATCTTGTCAAGAACCACGATATTTTGTGTATTGAAGATTTATCAAGTAAAAATCTAATGAAAAACCATAAATTAGCAAAAGCAATCGGTGATGTTTCGTGGTCTGAATTTGTAAGAATGTTGGAATATAAAGCTAATTGGTACGAAAAACAAGTATCCAAAATTAGTCGTTGGTATCCTTCTTCTCAACTTTGTTCAGACTGTGGATTCAATTCAGGAAAGAAACCTCTTTCTGTTAGAGATTGGACTTGTGAAAATTGTGGTAGTCACCATGATAGAGATATTAACGCAAGTATTAACATTCTTAATGAAGGTTTGCGTTTAGTGTAAAATAGAAAAAAAAAACAATACAACCGTAGGAACTACGGGGATAGCTTGGTGAATTTATGTAACCTCTGTTGATTAGTCAGCTAATCAGTAAGTCAGCCTATTACCCAAGAAGCGCCTACCTCTAAGCGATAGTGTAGGTAGGAGTAGTTCACAATACTTTGAAGTTTCAACTTGATTTAACTTTTTATTTTTGGTATACTTAGAACATAACTTTAATGGAAGGTGTTGGTTTGAACACATTAATCACTATTCATTCACATAATACTTTAGGTAGAACAGGTTTTGAGAGTAGTCAACAAACTAGAATGCACTTAGCACAACTTGCAGGAATATCTTATTTGCATATTGTGACAAGTCCTCAAACTGCGAACTATAAATCTAGGTTTAGGAGCTTAGGTTTCACTTATGGTGAAGTAGTTTCTGTGGGAGAGTTTTTGTTTGGTGTTTGCGCAGAGAAACTAGATACTTATAATTATGTTTATAATTTAGCTGATGGTCAAAGTATACAAGCTTTTTACGATATAGAGTGCTTACACAGACCTGTACCAATGTGGATATACCAAACAGTTGATGAGGTATACACAGAAGAGCAGGTTTTAATTCAGTTTTTAGCTCAGTTATCTTTAGAAGATTATACACTTATAAGAGATGAGAGTCGGTATCCTTTACCTCAATTAAGGAGATTTTTAAACTTAAAAGAAGTTCCTTATTTTGAGTACATTCATTACCCAGCCATTCAAGATGGTTATTTAAGTGTGTTATCTAAGAAAGCACAATATTTAGTAGCAAATGAGCAAGTTGCTTTAGACTTACAAGAGTTAGGTTATCATGCTCAATTCTTTCCACCTATGTGCGTAGAGGATAACTTACCTAAGTGTCTATCTACAAGTACTTATCGTTACATTTGGTCTTCTCATTTTGGAGAGTATAAACGCTTTGATTTAGCGTTAAGTATTATGAAAGAATTAGAGGGTACAAATATAACTTTAGATGTTTATGGTGGTACAGAAGAGGACTTTAGAGCTTACTGTGAGAGTTTTGGTGGTTGTCCGTCAAATGTTACATATTGTGGGTTCACTCCAAGTGTACCTTATGAAGACTATGATGGGTATCTTTCAACTTCTGTTGGAGAGATGTTTGCCAACGCTTGTGTAGAAGCTATGAGTTTTGGTTTACAGTGTGTAGTTAGTGATTATCCTTACCCTTATGTTTTTTATAGTGAGGGTACAAAAGGTTCTGTTATTACTAATCGTAGTGTGGATGACTATGTAGTTACTATGTTATCTATTAGGGGTTCATTGTTTGACTCAACTACTCAACAAAATTTTATTAAACGTTATGCTTATTCTAAGTGGGTTCCGAGATTGTTGAACTTACAATATGTTTAAAAGAAAGGTTTTTTATGAACTTTAAAATTAAAAAACAGATTTTTTCATACCGTAAAGTTAAGGGTTACGGTCTTGCCAGTGCAGTTATCGCCTCTATGTTTTTAGCACAAGGTGTAGTTTCTGCTGATGTTGTAACAACACCAGATGGTACTAAAACTACTTTATCTAATGATAAAGCTTCTGTAACAGTTGATGCTAATCACTTTAAAGAATCTAAAGATAAGTCGGCTAAGGAACTTTATGAAGCTAAAGAATATGAAGCTGATAAAGTAACTACTGGTAAAGATACAGTAACCGATGAATCTAAAACAATTGTATCTTATGAAACTGAAAGTGGTGCCAAGTTAAAAGAAGATGTTACCAAAACTGTTACTGAGGATAAAGAACTTAATTATAAAGTTGAGGGGACTTCTGGTAAAGAGTACACAGGTACAGATACTACTACAAGTACTATTGATGCTAATTTAGAAAAGCAAGAAACTATCGAAAAAGATGGTGAAAAATATAAATATGTGCGTACTGAAACCACACAAGGTAAAGAGACTATTTTAACTGAGACTCACTTTAACGATGTTGAAACAAAGGCATCAGTTGAGGGTATGCACAACGAAGATGGGTCTATCAAATACGATAAAATCAAGGATGGTTCTAGGGTTTGGGTTCTTGAAGAAAAAGAAGATGGTTATGGAAACTACGCTTTGATTGAGAACGCTCAAAATTTATCTGATGAAAAAATTCAAGAAGTTGCTAAAACAGCTACTACTAAGTTCTCTAAAGCAGAAGTAGAAAAACTTGGTGGTATCAAAGAAACTGATTCTATCGTAGTATATGAAACTAACACTTATGCTGCTAGAAAACAAACTTCTATACAGTATGGTAAAGATTTTTACTATAGTTATACCGCTGGTGACAATTATCTTCGTAAATCATATATCGATGATATCTTTCAAGCGGGTCTCGAAGGTTTAGAGAAAAAAGAAGACAAATACTTCTATAAAGGTAAAGAAGTTGTAACTGTTGAAGATTCTATAAAATCAAATATCGACCAATCTAATGACAATTATTATTTCAAATCTTTGGATAGATATGTTTTACCTATCACGTATTATAACGTAATCAGTGATTTCCTTATTGCTAATCCAGAGTCACCAATTTTTGCAGGAAAAGCTGAGAAGATATTTTGGAATTCCGTTGAAGAATCTTATTACCGAACTGCATTCGTTGCACGTTTAATAAACGAATCATTCAATTCTAAATATCAGCTAACAGTTGATACTGAGAATTTTACTGACAAGCAGATTGAAACTAAATCTGACAATTCAAGACCAACTGAGAAGAAGACTTACTCGTTCGTTAAAACTGAATTGAACGGTGACGAAGAAAGTTATGGTGCTTCAACGCACAACAACGAAGACGATATGTGGAAACAAGAAATCAGTCTGTCTTACTCAGTCGAAAACGTTGAAAGAGTAAGAAATTTCATTAAAGGTTATCAATCTCTTACAAGTCAAACAATTAGTGACCCGTTCAACGGAAAAGAATCGTCAGCTGTGACAAGTCAAGAATACGTAGATGCAGTTTTCGATAGAATTGCTAGTCAGTATTTTACTACGATGAAAGACCAGTTCACACCCGAGCAAATTAAAGAACTTCGTTCGAAATTTGGTGATGCACCATTTATGATGTCAGGCAGCACAATTCAGGCTGATGACGTAAATTCTGACAATCCAGCATATTCATTCGTGAATAATGATACTACAGTATATCGTAACTCACTCGGTGTCGTGACTGAAAACACAGAAACTTTCACTTATCACGATGTGTTTACACCTTTGAGAGCGTATCGTTTAACAGCGGATAACAATTTAGTTCGTCACATTTACGAACAAGTTAAACGTGGTTCTGTTATTGCAACATATTCAGACGAAGAAGGTAACAAACTTGCAGATGATGTGAACGTCAAGACTAACGAATACGAAGGTGAAGATTATCAAACTGAAGCTAAGAAGATTCGTCCAAATTATGAATATGACACGGTTAACGGTTTGACTAAGACTACAATCACTCGTTACGAATTGATTAAAACTCCTGAGAACGCAAATGGTAAAGTAGTTGCTGAAACAACTATTACAGTACCTTACGTGTATCGTAAAATTGTGACTGTCGATATTAAAGGTTCAGTAATTGCTACGTACAAAGATGAAGAAGGAACAATTCTTGCATCTGAGGAAAAAGTCATTACAAATCAAAACGCTGGAACTTACTATGCCGCTGCATCTAAACCGATTCAAGCTGCAACTTCAAGCAAAGAAACCGAGCATGGCAGAAAAGTTACTGTTATCACGTATGAACTTATAAAGACTCCAGACAATGAAACTGGTGAAGTTGTTGGTGGTGAAACACTAGTTGTACCTTACGTTTATCGTAAAGTTGTAACAGTCAAAGGTGACGGTGGAGTTGTTGCTACTCACAAAGACACCGAAGGTAACGACTTAGCTCCAAAAGAAGTGATTAAGTCTCACGCTCCAAATGGTGATGCTTATACTACTTCTGCTAAAAATATTCCAGAGAAAGTTGAGACTGATAAAGCAGTTAAAGGCTTAACAAGAGTTACAACTACTCGTTACGAACTAATTGAAAATCCATCTAACAAAGATGGAAACGTTGTGGGTGGAGAAACTATCACAGTTCCTTATGTCTACAAACCAGTCAAGTCAGTTCAAATTAACGGTTCAGTTATTGCTACTTACAGAACTGAGGATGGTGAAAAACTTGCAGATGATGTAGCAGTTAAAACAGATGCACCTAGTGGTGAAGCTTACACAACTGAGCGTAAGACCTTTGATAGTGTTACTAAAGAAGAGGACGTTAACGGATTTACTCGTTTAACAACTACTCGTTATGAGTTGATTGACACTCCATACAACGCAGACGGTTCAGTTGAAGCTGACCAAATTATTCATGTACCTTACGTGTATCGTAAGGTTGTCACTGTTGAATTGAATGGTGGTGTAGTCTCAACACATAAAGACACTGAAGGTAATGATTTGGCTCCACAAGAAATAGTTAAATCGAATACTCCGGATGGAGAAGCTTACACAACTGCTCCTAAGACATTTGACCCTATTGTAACTACTGATACAGTAGATGGTTTGACAAGAACAACAACCACTACTTATGAGTTGGTAAAAACTCCAACAAATGCAAATGGTCAAGTAAAAGGTGGGGAAACTATTAAAGTTCCTTATGTGTATCGTAAGGTTGTGAAACAAGAAATTAACGGCTCTGTCATTGTAACTCACCACGATGAAAATGGTGTCCAACTGGCTTTAGATGAAAAAGTCAAAGATAATGCTAAAGCAGGTGAACCTTATACAACTAGTCCAAAACAATTTGATAGTTCAATAACAACTAATCACGTCAATGGATTGACTCAGAAAGTCTTCGCGCGTTACGAATTGGTTCGTATTCCAGCTAATGACTCGGGTGAAGTTGAGGGTGGTAAGACACTTATTGTACCTTACATCTATCACAGAGTAGAGAGTACTTCAACTTATGGTTCCGTTGTAGCTACTTACAAGGATACTGAGGGTAACGAACTTGCGCCACAGGTTGATGTCAAGACTGACGTTGAGCCGGGTCAAAAGTACGACACTGAAGTGAAGCGTTTCCCTCTTGAAACATTGAGTGAAAGTAATCCTTCGGATGATAAAGTTAAAGTCACAGTGACTGAGTATAGGCTTGTAAAAACACCAGAAAACAAATCAGGTAAAGTCAAAGACGGTCAAGTGATTGTGGTACCGTATGTTTACGAAAAGGTGGTATCTGTTCATTATGAGAAGAAGGACACTTTGAAACCTAAATATGAGATTCCTAAAGATGCTCCAAAAGTAGACAAAGAAGAAGCTAAGTTTACACGTTTTATGTTAGAAGACCGTAGAACAAATGTTAAAGATATGGTTGAAGGATTTGTAGGACCTGAAGACGTGATTGGTTTCTACGCTTATACAGGTGTAACTGACTCTGATGAGGGTGGTGCAGTTATCACTCATATTTACAGACAACTTAAACCAACTGAGATGTCTAAGATTCCTAACGAATCACCAATTCAAGACAAACCAGAGTTTAATATCGGAGTAATTCCAAATGATGCACCTACTGTTTCAAATCCAGAAGCTAAAGTTACTCGTTTTGTTTTAGAAGATAGAGTTACTGAGGTTCAAGGTTCTGTGACGGGTTTAGTAGATGCACCTACGTTGATTGGTAAGTATGTGTTTACTGGTAAAACTGAGTTAGATGCTAGTGGTTCTGTTCGCACTCATATCTACAAGTTAGTTGAGGGTTCTGTTCCGAACGATGCTCCTATTCTGGAGAAACCAGAGCTAAAAATTCCGGAGAAAGAAGTACCTACACCAGAGGTTCCTACACCAGAAACACCAGTTGCAGAGGTAGAGAAACCTTCGCAGACAGTAGCGCAAAAACCACAAGAGAAGTTTGCAACTAAAGAGTTACCAAACACAGGAACTGAGGTTTCTCAAAGTTCTGCTTTGGGTATCTTAGGTTTAGTTTCAAGTTTAGGTTTACTTAGTTTTGTGAACAAGAGAAAGGAAACTGAGGATAAAGATTAAGTTTATCTTGACAAAGTTTCTTCTATGTGCTAAACTAATAAAAGGTTGAAAGTGCTAAAGCGCGTTAGAGAATATCATTCCTCTTGGTCTATATTTTCTTCAATAAACACCCCTTAACTTCGGTTGAGGGGTGTTTTGGTTATTAAGGTCTTACTTGACAAATCGAGTTTCTTTTGTTATACTAAATACAAGAAATTTTTGAGGTGCAGTATATGTTAGAAACTAATAAAACGAATGCAAATAACTTTGTAGTTTCCCAAGCAGTAACAGAGTTGCTTGCCAATTCTATTTTGAATGAGGGTTTAACCTTACTGAAGGTTGAAAGTGGTGGTGTCAATGATGACACACAAGTATATTATTTCTCAAACAACATTGGACACATGTTACCTCCAGACGATTATACAGATCGAGAGTTTGCAGTGAAACTAGTCTTTCTAAGACGTGAGAGCATAAAGGTAGATGAGCGTTTATCGGAGCGTAACTTGTTCATCTACGGTATCGACAAATTTGTTGTTTCTCAAGCTTATACGGATAATGATGTAGCTGCGACAAGTTTCTTGGATTATTTATATGAGCAATTAAACCATGAAACGGTTGCTGAGTTTTATATTTATGAAGATGTTCTATACACTTCTTTAGATAATTTGGTAACTGTATATTTAGCAAACAAAGAATAATAAGGCTGAGTTAGAACACCTCTGAAACCTCTCAGATTGCCTCAGATTTGATTTTAAATTTAGGGTCGATAAATTATGAGGTTTAAAAGTAAAATGGAGCAGAGAGCTTTTTAGAGGGTTTCAATAAGTACTTCTTATAAGTTTGTTTTACATATTGGTATTACATTTACTATTAAATCAGCAAACTCCTTGACTTTCAAGGAGTTTTATGTTATACTTAAAGAAATTTAGATAGGTGGTTTAGATAACAGATGACTAAGAAATATGTTGAAAATGAAGTGTTGAAACATCCAAGTCGTTATAATGAGAACAAGGTTGAGGCTTGGGATTTCACAACTTTTTCATTACTCCCTCATACAATTGGAACGGTAGTTGAGTATGTTATTCGCTACAAGCATAAGGGTGGTATCCAAGATTTGGAGAAAGCTAAACGTTGGTTGAAAAAGGCGAAAGTTTCTTATAAGTACCTTGCTCTGTGTAATCCTAAGTTGAGTGTATCTGAGTATTTAGAGTTAGCACCGGAAGTGAATAAAAATAACTTTGCAGATTTATCTGAGTACCAGTTGGGTATCTTACGGACTGCGCAAACTTTAACTATGGACTTAGGTAATGAACGATTTTTCAATGAGTGTATTAATATTATTGACAATTATTTGGATTTGTTGATTGAGGCTGAGAAGTATTTGGATTCGTTGATTAAGGGTGAGGAAGAGGGTACAGTAATATGATTCAAGCTTTATCTAGTGGCATTGTTTTATTGCACTTAATGAGTTTCTTTGTGTTAGGTTTTGTATATGCTAGTCCTTATTTACAATTAAAATTAAAGGTAAAGTCCGAAGAGGTTTCTAAAGTAATTTCTATAACCATTGTTTATACAATAATTATTCAAGTAGTATTTTATATACTAAAACAAGTAGGGATTTCAGAAACTACGTTTACATATACGGCAGACGGCTTATCCTTATTTTATTTAGTTTGTTTATTCGGTTGGTTTACTTTAAAAGGGGTTGAAAAATGAGAGTTTCAGAGTTAATTGAATATTTATCTAATTTTCCGATGGATGGTGTAGTGGAGTTAAAGATTTCAGGCTTTGATGATGCAGAAGATGGTCGCTTGAATTTGTTTGGTTGGTTAGAAACTGTAGAGAAGTCAGCAGGAGGGTATCCTCAATTAGGTGCTACTTTTGACACTGCTGAACCTTATGATTGGTAAGAGGTGTTTATGTTAAGTTGGATTTTATTATTAAGAGCAGTTCATTTAACAATCGTTGCTTTCTTTTATCTTGCGTGCTTTACTTTTGCACTTTGGCCAGACACTAAAAGTTACTTTTGTTATTTTAGTAAAGTTCGGTTTACCTTAAAGTCACTGTTAGCTTTATTTTACTTTGTTGTTTTCTTTGAGATTCAGTCTGTGACTGAACTTTCCAATTTCCATATTTGGGTATCCGCATTGTTGGTTTTGCTCGATGTTTCTGAAATGTGGTCTAGGAGTTATAGAACGTATGGCTTTAACACGCTTAAGAAAACAATAGGTAAAGCAGCATATTTCTTTATTTGATGTAGAAAGTCGGTATTTTTGTTATGGTTCATGGGTTAAAAATTGCTCCTAACTATTTTGAGAAAGTAGTCTCTAAAGAAAAATCCTTTGAAGTTCGCTACAATGATAGGAACTTTCAAGTTGGGGATATTTTAAAATTGATGGAATATGTAGATGGTTCTTATACAGGACGTTCTGTTTACGCTAAGATAACTTATATTCTTCAAGACTTTGAGGGTTTACAATCAAATTTTGTAGTTCTCTCTATTGAATTGATTTAGAGGGGTTTAATTAATGATAATTTTAGGTTTATTTTGGCTTTCTTGGGTTATTTTCTTGTTTACTATAACGAGGAGTCCAGAATTACAGTATTACTTAGGATTTAGTTATGTTCAAGCAAATAAGTCTTTAACTTTTAGTTTAGTCTTTGTAGGGTTATCTTGCTTAAGTTTGTTAGTAGTTACTAGTTTAGATTTAACTTATTATTTAGAGGTTTTGGCACTTATTTTAACTGTAATAGGTTCTCTAATTTCTCTATGGGTTTTACAAACAGGAGGTTGTAAATGGTACAAAAGAAAAAGAAATATTATGCAGTAAAAACAACAGGTCAAATATTTGACGATTGGACTCCTTGTGAAAAAGTAGTAAAAGGCACTAAGGGTGTTGAGTACAAGAGTTTCCCAACAAGAGAACAAGCAGAAGCTTATTTGAGGGGTGAAGAACCTATCTTGTCCGCTAAGAAAATATCTGAGATTGTTCCTTATGTTTCAGAAAGTGGGATACAGGGTACTATTCGCATGGCAGAAGACTCTGACCCACTTCTTTGGGGTATCGAGGGGTTTATTTACTCGATTGATGGCTCTTTCAATACACAAACTCAGACTTATGGTGGGGCTTTTGCTTGTTATGAAAATGGAGTTTTATTGGATGCTCAAGCAGTAGCTAACAACAAACCTCAGTTTGCAACTTCAAGAAATGTTGCAGGGGAAGTTTGTGGTTTTGGTCTTGCGATTAGTGACGCTATGGAACGTGCTTTAACTAAAATGACGGTTGTCTGCGATTACGAGGGTATCTTCCGATGGTCTGCTCCTAAGTCTGTCTTAGTAAACGGTGTTGCTTGTTGGGGTACTTCCTTGAAGAAACCAGTCGGTAGATATCATGCGAGTTTGCTAGAGGTTGCTAAAGAAAGTGGTATTGAAGAGATTGACTTTATTTGGGTACGTGGTCATCGAGGTCTTAAAATCAATCAAACAGTTGATAAAATGGCGAAGAAAGTCGTTGGATTGAAATAAAGAAAGAGGTATAGTTTATGAAATTTGAACCCTTTGAACTGAAACTTGGTCGTAGAACTTATACGATTACAGAAAATGATAGAATTTTATTCAATGGTAACTCTTATCAGTTGGTTACTCAGAACTATCAAAGTGGTTGGTATGATGCAACTCCAAAGTTAGCGAAAACCAAAGCTGAGAAATACATTAAACAAGGGTATCTTGTAGAAGGGTCAAAAACTCAAAGTTATGGAGTTCCTATGATTTACTATCGTTTCACAGGTTGTCCAAAAGATTAGTGTTATATTTCAGAAGAGAGGTACAAACCTCTCTTTATCTTGACAAAAATAAATTATTTTGTTATAATATAGAAAATAATTGATTTGAGGAGATAGGTTCAGATGGCTAAACTATTCAAGACAAAAGAAGAACGTGACTTAGAGTTTGTTTCAAAACTGTGGGAGAGACCAAAGCGGACAGATAAATTGAAGGAAGTTTTAAGTTATTCTCAAACTCCTTATGAGATTTCAGTTTACTTATCTGACCCAGAGTTGAATAAAAGTTTTCGTTATATTGGGTGGAGTCATAAATACCAAATCCTTTATTTGGCAGTAGACGAAAATTATAATTTAGTGTTAACGACCACACATTCAGGGTATCAGGCATGGTTTCAAATTTCTGTTATTTATTCAGAGTATTTTCCGAGAGAAGGAACGCTCAGAAAACGTATGGGTATGTTAGCTACTCGTTACCGCTCTGAGTTCAACCAACTATTGAGTGAAGTTTCTCCTTTAGAGTTAAGTATATCGAGCACTAGGTTTGGACAACTCTTTTTAACGTTTAAGTATAGAGAATAGAGAGGTAGTTTATGGTTTCCTTGTTCCAAGATTATTTAGGTCACAATTTACTAGAGGTTGTAGCTCGTTCAACTGTCTTTGAAGATTATGTTCTAACAAAGCAAGAAGTCCAACAGATTGTGAATACGCATTTTGAACCTTTTCCATTTGGGTACAAGACGAGGAAAGAACTCCTAAATCTTTATGAAGCTTGGATTTTCGTACATTTATTCAATTCTTCTGAAGTAGACTTGAGTACGCTTGAATATTTACATGAAATTATTTCAAATGGAGTTACTGACAAACCTCAATTAGAAGGTCACTTCCGTTCAGAAGATACACATGTTATGATAAGTGGTACAAATTACCAACCACCCTCGGTATCCCGAAAGGAAGCGCAAGCTGAATTTAATCGAACCTTCAACTTGCTAAAAGATACTCTAAGTTCTGAGTATATTGACCGCTATGTAAAAGTGGAACAAATTTTGATGTTTTACGTTTACCTCATGCGCAGACAGTTTTTCCATGATTGCAACAAAAGAACTGCGACATTGTTCGTCAATTTGCTGTTTAATCATTATGATTTAAACTGTTTCCATTGGTTCCCAACCTTAGAAGAATTAGATAAAGTTCTAGGTAGGTTGAAGTTGTGCTATGAGATTGGAGATTTCGGTACGAATAGTACTTTTGTTGATTATATAAGCTCAACATGTTTGATAGATTTAAGTTTGTAAACCCTTGACTTTCAAGGGTTTTTATGATATACTAAACTAAATTTATATGTGATAAGGAGTAAAAATGGACATTAACTACTGTAAATATTTAACAACTTTACCTTTGATGGTTCGTCAGTTGAAAGGTTATGGTTCTTGGAGAGGTATTTATTCGGAGCCAGCCTTGTTTTTTGATATGGATTCTGACTTTGTGCCTATTTCTACATTAGCAGATGCCCTTGATGATTTAAGTTCTGGAAGACGTTTTGAGGGTTATAAAGGTGGTCAGTATTGGTATAATGATAGTTCACCTTTGCATTTTGAGAGTGGTTATGGTTATTGTTCTGATAATCCCCTTTCAATCTATTTGTCACCAGATTCCGTTGCTTATTTAGGTGGTATGGGATAAATTATGAGTTCTATTAAGTTAAAACAAGGTGACTGCTTAGAGTTGATGAAAGATGTTGCTGAGAATAGTGTAGATTTAATTTTGTGTGATTTGCCTTACGGTACATCTGCTTGTAGTTGGGATTCTGTAATTCCTATGGATAAGTTGTGGGAACAATATCTGCGTATTTTAAAGCCAACAGGTACGGTTGTTCTTTTTGGTAGTGAACCTTTTTCGAGTGTAGTTCGTACAAGTAATTTAGCTATGTATAAGTAGGATTGGAAGTGGGTAAAACCGAGAGGTGCGAACTTTTTAAATGTGAAGTACCAACCAAGTAAGAACTATGAGGATATTATGGTTTTTAGTAACTGCGCTGCAAGTTATAGTAAAAAGGGAAATAATATGGAGTATAATCCTATTATGACTGAAGGTACTCCATACACAAGTAAATCAGGGAAACAGAAACAAGATAAGAATAACTCTACAGTTCGTTCTAAGATTGAGTCTGTAACTACGGTTAACACAGGTCAACGGTATCCTAAAGCCTTGATTGATTTCAAACCCGATAATAAGAAGTTGCACCCTACTCAGAAACCAGTGGCTTTACTTGAATATTTAATAAAAACTTATACAAGTAAAGATGCTTTAGTTTTAGATAACTGTATGGGTTCCGGTTCAACTGGAGTTGCGTGTAGGCGATTAGGAAGAGATTTTATTGGGATAGAGTTGAATGAGGATTACTTTAAACTTGCGAAAGAAAGGATTGAGGGTACTAAGGTTCCTTTAAGTGTGTTAGTTAATGGTTAGTGTGTTGGACTTACAACAAGGTGATTGCTTAGATTTAATGAAATCTCTTGAGGATAAGAGTGTTGATTTGATATTGTGTGATTTACCTTATGGAACCACAAAAAACAAGTGGGACAGTGTAATTGATTTGGAGTTATTGTGGGAGCAATATAACCGTATTATCAAAGACCGTGGTGCAATTCTATTATTCGCACAAACACCTTTTGATAAAGTTCTAGGGGTATCAAACCTTGAAAATTTGAGATATGAGATTATTTGGCAAAAGACTGCTCCAACAGGTTTTCTGAATGCTAAGAAAATGCCTATGAAGGCGCATGAGAATATTTTGGTTTTCTATAAGAAGTTACCAACTTATAACCCTCAAATGACACAAGGTCATCCAAGGAAAGTTTCAAGTAAAAAGAGTCGTTCGGAGTCTGCAAAACGACATTCTGAGAAGTCTTTAAAAGGAGAGTCTAATTATGAAGTATTTGCAAATGATATTGAGGGGTATGATTCTACTGAACGCTATCCTTTAAGTGTTCAAGTTTTCGCTAAGGATCAACAGAAAGAGAACTACCATCCTACTCAAAAACCAGTTGCATTGCTAGAGTGGTTGTTAAAAACTTACTCCAACGAGGGAGATTTAGTTTTGGATAACTGCATGGGTAGTGGTTCTACCGGTGTTGCTTGTGTAAATTTGAATCGAAACTTTATTGGTATGGAGTTGACTGAGCAGTATTTTGAGATTGCTAAAGAGAGGATTGAAAGAGCAGTGGAGAAGATAGAGACTAGTGAGGTAAGTCATGACTAGAATGATGTTGAAAAATCCGTATTTTGAGGAAGAGATTACGGTGAAAGAAACGCGTAGTCGTATCAAGGAAATGTTGCACTACATGGAGATGGGTAATATGCAATATTTAACTTTGCAGCAGACTGAACCTACGGAAACAATGATTACGATAAATCCGAAAAACTTCGCTAAGGTTGAGTATTATGAGGAGGATTCAAAATGAGTCTAAAATTCAGAGGTCTTTCAGTTGATGAATACAACGAAGATGTAAGAAATTGGAAATATGGGCATCTAATTGAAGATAAAGGGGAATCTTTTATTATCAATCAAGTTATTGAGTCTAATGAACAATACATAACTATTGGTTCTTGGTGCCCAGTAAAATCAGATACTGTAGGTCAGTCCACAGGTTTGTTTGATAAGAACATTATTGAAGTATTTGAAGGTGATATTATCACAAATGGTCGCGATATTTTACTTGTGAAGAAACACTCTACGCTAGGTTTCTATGTAGAAAAAGATGGTGAAGTAGAATTTCTTGCCGATGGTGCGATTTTAGAAGAATTTGATGAGTTTGTTGAGGAGTTTGCTGCAAATATAGAAGTTCTTGGGAATGTTTATCAAAATCGAAATCTTTTGGAGAGCTAAAAATGAACAAACGACAAAAGAAGAAAACAGGACTAATCTTATCTAAGAAAGTCAAGGATTTGGTTCGGAATTATACTGAATTGCATCAGAATCAAGATAAGTTTGGTGGTACCTTTTCATATATTGGTTTGGATGAGTTTGAGTATGGTTTTATGCCTAAGATTATTTGTACATTAACTGAGAAGACTAGCACTAAGATTTACAATGATTGTGTTGCTTTGTATAAATATGTGAACACCTTACTAGGTACTTGGTATGGCGAATATTCTTGTGATTCCGTAGAGAATTGCAGAAATTATCGCATCATTTCTCGTATAGAAGATGAAAGAGACCTTGAACTAGTAACTTGGGTTTCTTCTAAGGTTCCTTACTATGTTTATCAAATTGGTTATTATGATGATTACAACGGAACTATTTATCTTCCTTTGCGAAATGGTAAATTCTTGGCTTATGATTATACTTGTTGATAGAATTTTAAATGGAAAGTGAGCGTTAAATTGAGCAAACTAAGAGTAGTTTCTTTGTTTTCAGGAATTGGTGGTTTTGAAGAGGGTTTAAACCTTTCGGGGTTGCCCTTTAAGGTAGTATTTGCTTCTGAGATTGATAAGTTTGCACAACAATCTTATGGTGCTAATTTTGATTCTTCGATTATGGTTGGGGATATCACTAAAATTGGTGAGACAGAGGTACCAGACCATGATTTGTTAGTTGGTGGCTTTCCTTGTCAAGCGTTTTCGATTGCAGGTCAACGAAAAGGATTTGAAGATACTAGGGGTACTTTATTCTTTGACATATTGCGTATTTTGAAAGAAAAGAAGCCTAGGTACTTTCTTTTAGAGAACGTAAAGAATTTGGTAAGTCATGATGGTGGGAGTACCTTTGAAGTTATTTTAAGTTCGTTGAAGGATTTGGGGTATGTTTTGGATTTTACGGTTTTAAACTCTAAGGATTTTGGTGTACCTCAAAGTAGAGAGCGAACCTTTATCTGTGGTGTCTATGGTGGTCAATCAGAACCTTTTGAGACAGATAAGTGGTCAAGTAAGATTGATAAATTGAAACGGAACTTGAGTAGAGTTAAACTGACTGAGTTAGAGAACTCTCCATTTCCTAGCTTTAATGTATTTAACTCTTTGAATATTGTAAATAAAGAAGTAGTTTTAGAAGATATACTAGAAGCCTCCGTAGAAGAACCTTATTATCAGATAACTAAACCCTCTGACGTACACTATTTGAAAGAGTTTGATTTTGGTTTAACTTTGCCACGTAGTCGTTCTATCTTACGTTTAGGTATGCTACCAAGAGATATTCACAAGAACTTAGAACAACACCGTAGATTTCATTCTATTGAAGGTTTAGCACCTACGATTACAGCTCGGCATGAGTCTCCTCGAATTTTGGTTTCTGATAACTTAGGGTTGAGAGTTAGAAAGATGACAGAAACAGAGTGTTTCTTAGCACAAGGGTATCCACTATCTTTTGTGGAAAACATTAAACAGTGTGGAATCAGTCGCAATCAAATGTACAAACAAGCAGGAAACTCAGTAAGTCCACCTGTGATTGCTGCTATTTTGAAAGAATTGATAAAGGAAAGGTAGGTTTGATTTATGTTTGTTATTTCCTTAGATAAAGAAGAACACAAACAAATTCACGTTTGGTCAAGAGAACTACTAGGAGCGGTATCCTCAGAAGACAAAGTTCCTGAGATTTTGGTAGAGTTAGCTTGTGAGAAATTACCGGAGTTAGCTCGTTTGGTTGACTCTATGGACTTGTTGCTACAAGTGAGGGAAAGTTTCTTCAATCGAGACGATTATTCTAGTTACTTATTTGAAGCACAAGCAGAAGGGAAAGCCTTTGTTCAGTTTGTAGTAAATTATGTAGAAGTTTTAGATTAAGTGAAATCAATAGATTTCGCTTTTTATATTTGACAAAATAAACTACTTTTGATATAATAAAGAAAATAACTTAGAAATGGGTGGTAATATGAAACCAATTAAATTTACATTGGCACCAACATTAGTAATTGAAACACCTCAAACACTAGAGGGTTTACTTAAAAAGTTAGGGGTTTTGACTTACACAGTTCAAATTTTAAAATTTGATTCTTTGGAGCAAGTGAGTGCTTATGCTATTCAAAAAGCGCACTTAGAACGTGACTATAAGGTTTATCTACTCAACAAAGAAACTTTAGAATTAGCATATATTCCAAAGATTGGGGTAAATGCTATGACTATTTTACTCAGCACTCAGTGTATCCGAGTTTTGGAAACTATTCCGGCAAATCCAGTTATTTAAGGAGGTTTTAAAAATGGAAAAACGTTATGACAGTGAGATTTTTCAGATTTTGCACTATTTTAACAACTATTTAGATACTAAGTCTAAGGTAGAACTTAGAAAAGCGAAGGTTTGGGTATCGTTGCTGCAAAAGTCAGTTGAAGAAATGGTACTTTTCTCAGAATTTTATGTACCTGTGTTTTACCGTTCTATTCTGTGGCGTATTTTACAACATTCACATATATCTTTAACTAGAGTACAGATGTCTTTAATTGAGGACATCCATAAAACTCGGAAAGTTTCGTCTTATGACGATTATGTAGAATTAGCTAATATGTTAGTTGAGCTTTATACTAGTTTTTCTAATGAATAGAAGAGAGGACTTTAAGTCCTCTTTTTATTTGACAAAATAACTTAGTTTTGATATAATAGAGAAAATTAGAAAAGAAGGTGATAACATGATTGATTACACAGTAAAAAGATATTCAAAAGAATTAAATTGGGCGATAGATGATGTATTATTAACGATAGATAATTTTGATAGAAATTATCCTTATTATGATGTGTCTAGGATGGTTTCTTCTTTAACAGAACTTGAAACTTTAGTTAATTCTATTGTTGTTTTCCCCGGTTTGGAGATTGAGTGGTCTGATGTTCATAGCTATTTAGATAAACTAGTGATGTTCAAAGCAACTCCGTTTATAGAGAAACGTCTACTTCATTGGTATTTGTTTAAATATAGAGGACAACGCACTTTAAAATTTAAACGTGATTTGGTGAATTATTGTGAAATATTGGAGTGCATTGTAACTCATTCTGCAGAGTGGCGTGGGTGAGATTATTAAGTACTAGGAGAGTGTAAGTATTATGAATACAGTAACAGTAAAACAATCCGACATTCAAGAGCTTTTAGTTTATGCTCAACAAAATAAGGTAGATTTTTACATTGCAGGTTCTAAGAAGAACCCTCTAATTGCCTTTTTGGAGAAGTACGCAAATAACTTTACTTACAAGGTTTATAAAATTGGTGGTTTAGATTGTACTAAGAAATCAGATTTTAAATCTACTTTTTACAAAGGATTCTGCACATTTGAAGAGTTTCAAGCAGAACGTCAACAGTTTAATTCTCCTAATTGTGGCATAGTTGAAGTTATAGATTTTGAGGACTATTCTTACATAACAAAAGATGAAGTGGGAACTTTCTTTACTGACTTTTACGATTACGGTATCCAAAACCCACATGATTTTGCTGAAGTTTCAGTTGTGGATTTAGAGAGTCTAGTTAGCTTTGCTGAGAGTAGTGGTACTACTAATTATATAAAACATGAAGATGGTAGTTTTGCTTTAAATGTGTTGTACGCTTTTGTTTTAGCTTATACACCAAGAGAGTTGCATTTTTGTACAGTAACTTCTACTGACAAGTCAACAGGGTTCACTACTAAAACTTTTTCTCTTATGTCTCTAGCGAAGTTCAAAGAACTATGGTACAAACTAGACTGTAAATATGAGTGTGATTGTAACTGTGATTGTGGTTGTAACTGTGATTGTGACGGTTGCGAGGAAGGTTATGACTTGTCAACTATTCGTAAAGTTAAATCTTTAAAAGAGGGTCACACCTTTAACTTTGAGACTCCTACAACTTCAGAGAAGCACACTCATTGGGTATCCTTACCTTCTAATTTGTCCTAATTCGTTCTCAGACCGTCCTAATTTGTCCCAGTTTTGTCTCAAATACTAAATGGGTACCATTACACCTCAAAGATTTAATAATGTGATACGGAGCAAATTAGAGCGTTTAGCGTTCAATTGTTATAAACAAGCCTTGTGCTTGTTTTCTGTTTATGATAAACTTGTTTTATTATTGAAACGGAGGTCTTAATTTGGAGAAGTTTGATTTGATTGACAAAATGCGCCTAATTTTAAGGCACGAAGTCTTGTACTTTTCTTTAGATAAACCAAGGCAAAAAGAAACACTTGATGCTCTAAATTGGTTGGAGTCTGAGGAAAATTGTGAGTTGGTTTTAAGTGGTTCTATTTATTTACCAAAGAGAGTGTGGTCTACTAGAACCTTTGCAAAAGAGTTAGGAGAAGAAGATGTTCATACCTTATCAAACGTTGTCTTACACTAAGATTTTAGAGAAATTAGGTCAGTTAAATTTAGAGTTGGAACGCCGAGATAAATTTGCTAAAATTATTGTCACGGGTGGGTCTGCGGTATCTTTGCTCTCGGGTGGTTACAGAGAAACTAGAGATATAGATTATATAGGTTTTGTACCTTTGACAGTTGAGCAATTACAGACTTTTCAACTCTCTAATGATGTCGAAAAGATATTCGTAGTCCCAGATATTTCTGAGGTTTCGTTCGATAAAGAATTGAATTATTCAAACTTAACCGTCCTTGTATTATCTTGGGAAGACCTCGCTATTATGAAATTTTACTCCACAAGGGAAAAAGACTTACAAGATTTAAAGACTTTTATCTTACCTAATATTTACGATTTCAAGAAACTAAAGTCTCGTCTTGATTACTACAGAGCTGACTATATATTTGATATAGATAATCCAGATTTGAACTTAAATCAATATGCTCAAATTTTAGTTGAGTTAAAACAACTGCATCATATTTTGGTAGTAGAATCCACTCAAACATTAGAGCAAGTTCTCAAAGCAAACCGACTCTATAGTAAGTTTGTCAGATTTGCTGAAAACTATGTCATTCCTTTAGATTTAAGCGTTTGGCTACCCAACCCGGTATCTTTTTGTCTTTCAGATTATGGTTTTGCTGAGTTTTTCCAAGCAGCAACTAATTATCAACTAAGGATTTAAAAATATATAGAAAATAGGAGAAAGTCTTTATATTTATTGACTTTCTTCTTATTTTTTGGTAAAATAAAAGCAATAAAATGTGAAAGACAGGTTTAGACGATTTGAAGAAAGATAGGGGAAGTTCTACTATTCTAGGTAGACTATGGCGTAAAGAATTAGATAATAAGTTTGCAAAACTACCTCGAAACGTAGAACAAGAAAAACGTGAAATTGGTCATTTAGATACATATTTTAGAAACTGTAAAAACATCGAGTTTACAACTGTCATATCTGCTTTCGGGTATCACACAACTTACGATGGTTCTCATTTCCGACCAGAAGCCGAAGTATCTCTTTTACATACAGAAAAGAACTTTTATCTAAAAATTCAAGGGTTCTATGAAACCTTTGAGTTTACCGATTCAGACAAAGCAGAGTTATGGTTATTGAGAAGAGCAGAAACAGCGCATTTTATGAAGGCTAAGTTAGTTGAGAATTACTTGCTTTCTTTGGTTGTGACGATTAGAACTGCGAAATATAGAAGTGAGGTAAATAACTGATGGCAAACAAACTAAGGGAAATGGGTTCTCTTTCTGCGGGTAAGAGAGAAGAGAACATTTATAAGGTTTTCGCTTATTTACATACAAGAGAAGAATTTCACCCAGTGGCTTTAAAGAGTAAGGTTTTAGTTTCAGATAGAACAATCTTATCTTATTTGAACCAAATCCAAGAAGCGCAACTTTTAACTGAGTCTTATCGTAAACGATTATTGGAGTTAAAAGCTACAGAACAGTTTAGACAAGGTTCTAAAACTGACAAAGAGTTGTCCATTTTGGACCAGTTGGAAAACAAGTGGTTTTCACTTGCTGAAAATATCAAGGGTATCAAGGAAGAGCGCAAACGCCAACTAGAGCAGTTCGTATTCACACGTGAGGATGAATTGGAAACTTTGTGGCAGCGATTAGAATTTTCAATTTTGTTCTTTGAGATGCTTAAGTGTTAGGTTATGTTTACTTTGTACATTAGAGTTCAACGGAGTTTAGTTGTAAAAAATTATTTAAGAATTTTGTTAGTACAAGAAGTCCTTGAAAGAAGATAAGGAGGTTTTACAAAATGAAATTGACTCGCAAAGTAGTTCTTAAACCAAATAAAGTGATGCGACAAGTTTTAGATTCTCTTTGTGATTACAGGCGATATTGTTGGAACGAAGCACTTGATTTGTGGGATACGTTATATGAACAACGTTTAATTGGTTTAACTGAGGAAGAGCGCTCTGCGATTCAATATTTAGTTAAATCAAAACAACCATTGACAGATGAGTTACAAAAGTTAAATGCTTTATACCCTTCTCCAAGTGATTACACAGTGAGAAATATTTTAGTTTCTCAGAAAGAGGATTGGCAGTATTTGTTATCTTCAAGAGTTATACAGCTTGCTGTAAGGGATTTGGCAAACTCTTGGTTTCGGTTTTATAAGAACTCTAAAGAGTTCGGTAAACCAACCTATAAAAGTCGTAAAGACTCAAAACAAGGATTTAAAACTGATTATAGTCGTATTGTAAATGGAAAATTAGTCTTAGATAAACCTCAGTCCTACAAAGGAAAGTGGTGTCCTATTTCCTTTAGAGGTGCATCTTTACCTGAGGGTAGGATCTCACTATGTTCTGTAACATGTGTTAATGGTAAGTATTATGCCTCTTTTTTAATTGACATGGAAACTCCTAACTTACCAAAAACAGGTAAAGTCAACGCAGTTGACTTAAATGTAGACCATTTTGATACATTAGATGGTCGTTTCAACTTACAATCTAAACTTTTAAATAAGTTATATAGTAGAGTAAAACATTACCAAAAAGCGTTAGCACGTAAGCGCTTAGAAAATCCCGATTACAAAAACTCAAAAGGGTATCAAGCAACGAGAACCAAGTTGCAAGCTACCTATGAGCGTATTCGGAATATTCAAGATGACTTACTACATAAATTCACAACTTCACTCTTTGTAAATTACGATACTGTGGTTATTGAAGATTTAGATGTCAAAAAGATGCAAATGAAGAAACAAGCAAAGAATTTGCATCGTTCCTTATTTGGTCGTTATCGTCAGTATATGGAGTATAAGGCTATTAAGTTTGATAAAAAGCTTATTGTAGCTAATAGGTTCTATCCTTCAACTCAACGTTGTTCGCATTGTGGATTTGTAAAAACAGGAGAAGATAAAATAACTCTTGAAGGGAACAAGAAATACGAAACAAAACACCATGAGTATGTTTGTTATGCGTGTGGTTTTACTGCCGATAGAGATTATAACGCAGTTTTGAATTTACTAGCTTTAGCTTAAGATATAAAATAAAATTAGAGGTTGGCTCAACCTCAAGAGTTATATAAGTAACTTTTTAGATGCGTTAAGAGGTTGTCTCTGTCGTTACCCACAAGTTGGATACGGGAATGCAACTGTTGACGGACGTGAGAAAGATTTTAGATGTAAAAAGTGTTAGATAAATCTATCTATATCTAGCACTATCTAGGTTTTTCGGAGCAAATGATGAAAGGGTAGGTTAAATATGGATGATAAGTCAATTGAAACTATTTCTTTTGAAGATTCAGTTGTAATTGAGGAGCCAACGTTTAGTTTAAGTTCTTTTTATTCTTTGTTTAAACGTGGTTCAAATACAGGAGATTATATAGGTTTTTGCCTTTTCTTGTGTATTTTACCTATTATATTACCTTATGTTTTCTATGGTTCTTATTTCAATTTATATTTAATCGGTTTAGGTTTACTTGCAATAGACACGTTTTATTTAGCTAACAGTCGAAAATCTTCAGACAGTCATGTTAAATTTCACACTTTTGTGACTTTAGTGGTGATGGTTACATTAGTTGGTTTTGGATTGCGAGCCTTTAATTTTGATAAGCACGTTCAAGTAGATTACTATAATAGAAGTGCTGAGTCTCCTGCTGATATTATGAAAAAAGACATAGAAGACTCTTTTATTGGAGATATGAAATCTTTCACTATTTCAGTAAAGCCTACAAGTTTTGTATTTAAAGGTCCAGACTTTGGTGGTTTAGCGGGTGAACTTCGCAGTGGTTCTAAAGAGTACCTTAAAGGTTCACTTGAAGACTTTAAACCCTTTACGGTATATTATGGTTCAGATGCTCAAGGTAAAGTAGGTGATATTAAAGGTAAACGCACAGTTTACGGTTGGTTTGGTTCAACTTCAACTGATTTTGTAATTGAGTTAGAAAGGTAAATAATATGAGTAAACAACTTATTGTTTCCTTTGATGTTTCGTCTATCTCGATAACGAGTGAGTATTTAGCTAAGTCTTTCCTACACACATTTGATAAAGAACTTGAAGTGCCTCTTCCTAAACTAGAGAGTTTTAGAAGTGCTGAGATTGAAAAGACTTTAAATTGGTTAGAATTTCATTACTTGAATGACTTATTTTTAACTAAAGATGAGATTTACTTCTTACGTTATGTGCATTTTAATTTATATAATCTTTATCAAAGTGGTGCACTAACTGAGGTTCATTTCCGAGTTTTACAGAATGATTTTACGAATGAGATTACAGTTAGAAAGTGAGAAAACAGTGACACAAGAAACAGAATATTATAAAGCTATAAATTGGAATGCCATAGAAGATGTGGTAGATAAAGCGACTTGGGAGAAGTTAACAGAGCAATTTTGGTTAGACACTCGTATTCTTTTGTCAAATGACTTAGATGATTGGCGCAGATTGTCTGAGAAAGAAAGAGACTTAGTAGGTAAAGTATTTGGTGGTTTAACTTTGTTAGATACTTTGCAGTCGGTTGTTGGGGTATCGGCAATTCGACAAGACATCCGAACACCTCATGAGGATGCAGTTTTAAACAATATCGCCTTTATGGAAGCAATCCATGCTAAATCCTACTCTTCTATCTTCTCCACACTGAACACCAAATCAGAGATTGAAGAAATTTTTGAGTGGACTGCAACCAATCAATACCTCCAAAAGAAAGCTGAGATTATTAAGCGTATCTACGACACAGGGAATCCTCTTCAAAAGAAAGTCGCAAGTGTGTTTTTAGAGTCTTTTCTTTTCTACTTAGGTTTCTTTACACCTTTGTGGTACTTAGGTAACAATAAACTCCCTAATGTAGCTGAGATTATCAAGTTAATCATTCGCGATGAGTCAGTTCACGGTACTTATATTGGTTATAAGTTCCAATTAGCTTTTAATGAATTGTTTGAGGGAGAACAAGAGGAATTAAAAGCTTGGATTTATGACTTGTTATACGAGCTTTATGAGAATGAAGAAAAGTACACCGAAGAGTTATATGATGAAATTGGTTGGACTGAGGAAGTAAAAACATTTCTTCGCTACAATGCTAATAAAGCGCTTATGAATTTAGGACTTGACCCTTTGTTCCCCGAGAGTGCCGAAGATGTCAATCCTATCATTATGAATGGTATTTCAACTGGAACTTCTAATCATGATTTCTTCTCACAAGTCGGGAATGGGTATCTTCTCGGTCAAGTTGAATCTATGGAAGACGCTGATTATATGGTTGGTTTATAAGAAGAGAAGTCAAGATTACTCTTGACTTTTCTTTTTATTTTTGCTATACTAAACTCATTAAATTAACTGAGGTAAAAACAGATGGCAAATGATACAAAAGTAGCAATTCCGGGAAGAGTTTCAGTTGAACGGGTTGTAAATGCAATTGGTTTTATAGGGGCACAGTTTATTAAAGATGATGTTGAACGTAAAGAGTTCGATACTCGTCCTAAGACTAAGACTTTGGGTGGGATTTCTTGTCCGATTATTTATTGCAAAAATGAAAACTTCCATGAATATGGATTTATCACTATTTTGTATAGAGGTGAGTACCGTCAACTGTTCTACCATTACGACTCACGTTTTATTTTAGACCCAGAAGAGATTGGGCGTAACATTGAAAGTGGGTATCCCGAATTTAACCGTGACTTCACAATTTTGTCTCTAGGTATGGATCAAAATGCGATTGACTTATTGACTGATGTGGCTCGTTACTTTGACGGTTATATTCGAGAGGATGATTGTGCTGCTGAGTTCTATCATAGGGTAAATTAAGAGGTATAAAATAGGTTTTTCCTTGACAACTTCTCTGATTTATGTTATACTATAAATATACTTGGCAAAAAGGTGTTCCTTTTGAATTATTTAAAGCAGATGAATTACACCTCGCCAGAAAACTTGCACAAAACCGTTCCTTTACTTAGGAGATATTTTAATATTCGTAGTAATAGGGTACTAGGTAAGGCGTACTACTATGCTACGAATGGTTTATTACGGTTCGCAGATGTTAGCTCTAGACTGGTTAGTTTAGAGCTTTAACTTTGGTTAAAATAGAAAGTAGTAGGTAAGCTTATGAACTATGCACAAATTGAAACGCTCGCTAAATACTTGAAAGTAGTAGAAAGTACAAAAGAAGTTGGAGACCTTAAAAATACGAAGTTGTGTTTATCTCAGGGTATCCTTGTAAACCCACTTGAGCCTATTTCTAAAGAAACTGCAGATGCTTTGATTAAGCTTTATGGAGTTGACCTAAGAAACGCTAATGCTACTTTTTATGAGAATTTTGAAGTTCGTAAAGGGTTGACTTGGGAAGAAGTTGTATTTGACCGTCTTTGTCATTATGCTATGACTTATGGTGGTTTATCTGAGTTTTTCGGTACGGACTTCGTTCCGAATTCTGAGGAAAAAGAGTTTCAAACAGCTTTTAACACGCACTTAACGACTATTCAGATTGAGTCTTATATGGCAGTTCGAGAAGAGTTAGGAGCTTTCTTAAATCAACCATTAGCTTTACCTACAAGTGACATTCCCATTTTGGCTGACTTAGTTGAGCATTATGGTGTAGATATTACTGAGAAAGCAAACAAAGAGCTTCAAATTGAGTTTGGGTATCGTTACAAGGTAGCTCCTAAAAGTCCGGAATTGTTGGTTCGTTTGTTAATTCGTGTACTTCTTGGTACAACAGACTACTACAAAAATAAAATGACTTTCAACCATTTGCATTGTATTGTTTCGGAGTTGAATGAAGAAGTTAGAGATTTAGTTGTCTTTTTAGTAAAAGATTATGTTTCAAGGTTTGGTTTGCAACCTTTAGCAAACCATTTCCGTCCAAACAAGCAGTTTTGGTTGGCATTGCGTAAATTGGGTCTTCAAAGAGAAGTAAACGCTATGAAACGCTTGTCTGAGTTTTCTCGTAAAGACCATACATTTAAGAACTTGCTTAAAGAGTTCCCAGACGACCTCAGTGGTATCACAAATTACCAACTGATTCGTTACTATAACTATTTGAGTGAGCTTGTTGTTTTGGTTGAGGGTGATTATCAAGGGTATCGTATTCGTAACGGTAAGACTTATGTAAAAGTTATCAAACAAACTCCGATTAGTGGGTTAAAGAATAACTTAGTTGAGTTATATTTGATTCGTATTCGTGAAGAGTTAAAATATCGTTTTGCAGATAAAAAGTTGAAGTTTTATCAACCAGAGGAACATATTTCGATTGCACTTCCTACAACTGCTAAGTCCTTTATTGGTTCATATCCTATGTACACTCGTATTGAGGTTCCAGAAGATTACCAAGTAGGTATCTATTGGAACCAAGAGGGTGACATAGACTTACATGCACATAGTGTAGATGGTTATCACGTAGGGTATTACACTGAAGGTATTCAAGGTGTGACTTACACAGGGGATATGGTTCATTTAAATCGTCAAGGTTTAGCAGCAGAGGGTATGTTGATTGAGGGTGTACAAGGTTTAACCTTTAGTATGCATCCTTATAGACAACTAGATTCAGATGCTTGTAAGATGTACATTTCTAAGTCATTGGATAAGAAAGCTACTTCTGTTGTAGAAGATGGTTCGCTCTTGTTCCAAGCAAGCATACCGACAAATAAGCCGATGGTTTTCGCAACGAATGTTGAGGGAGCAGTAGTGCTTACAAACTTGTCAGTGGGTGGGCGCATTCCGAATGAGTCTGCTAGTGAGAAACTAACTCTTGCAGTAGAGCGTAAGTCTCAAACTGCGTTAAGTTTGAGAGACTTCGCAGAATTTGTAGGTGCTGAGTTTGTGGGTTCTGTAGAAGAAGCAACACATGACTTTTCTCAACAAGGGGTATCTGTGTCTACGTTTACCGATTTGTTGGGTTGATTTAGATTAAATTTAAGTGAGGTGACTTTTAATGTCTATTGTGAATGAGTTATTTAAAGATAGTCCAAAACGTTTAGAGAACTTCCAAAATAGTTATTTTGAGGAGTTCTTCAAACGACCTTCTGTTTTGCAATGTTTAAGACAACTCAAACGGACTTTTGCAGTTGCAGAAAATGAAGTACCTATTGAGTTCCGTACAAGTTTTGTAGATAGTTTCGGTAACACACAGCACTTGTTGGTTACATTTAGTGTGAATGTGGATCGAACTTATGTACTTAGATTTGATTATATTTCTGAGGACTATTACGATTATGGTAAATATGAGCGTAATGGTACACGGGAGAAAGGTTTCAAGTTTAAATTTAGTGAAATAACTAAAAACCTACAAGTGCAGTATGTAAGCTACACTAATTGGTTTGAACGAAGAGAAATTCTTCAATTTTTGGAAGAGTTGTTTAGTTAATACTTATGGGTATCTAACTTCGGTTAGGTACTTTTAACTATAAAAACCTCAGAACTTTCTCTGAGGTTTTTGTTTATTTTAAGTGAAATCTTAGTTTCCTTTATTTTGGGTGTTATATAGAAGATAAAAACATTGATTTTTCAAGATTTACACTACTTATCCCTTTAAACTATTTTCTAGTTGCTGATTTTTAGCATTTATGATATACTAAATTTATTAAGTTTCGAGGTGCATTTATGAGTTATACTGATTTGAAAATTGAGGATAAAATTTTTGTTTCCTATGCAGCTTTTATGGATTTACTAACGTTATGTTTAAAGGAACCTCATTATTTGTCGCAACTAAGAGACTTTCAATATGTTTCAACATTTACTAATGGTGGTTTCGCAGGGGAGCACGATGGTGAGTTTTATAGTTTGGTGTTATTCCGTTCGAATGGATATCCAAAATTGAAAGTGAGTTTATCTTTAGATACTTATGAGGGTCTAGATGTTAGCTTTTGGACATATAAGCGTGGAGTACCAAGTGAGGAAACTAATCTTGTATTGTCTGATAGTTTTCATTATTCCTATGGTGATTGGAGCAAAGATAAGCTTCTTACATATTTAAGAGCTTTTGAGAAGGTTGAATCTGAGGATTTAATCCTATCTTTTGGGGTAGGTTTAGGTTCAGAGGGTATCTTTTTAAAATTAGCTAAGGCTTTAGGTTTTGATATGGATTTTATAAATCGAGAAGTAAGTTCTATTTCTAACGTCTTAACTTCATATAATAAAGAATTTTTAAGTGCAATAAATAAAGGTAGGTAAACTAATGGTAAGGTTCAAAGAGTTAGATGAACCAAATCAACTTCAAGTTAAATTTCACTATTTATGTAGTTTGTTGGTTGATTTAGTACATGGTTCCATTGATGATTCTCCGCTGTCTGTACACAGTAGTAGGGTTTCTGCTAAAAACAATGCTTTTGTGGAATTAGACTACTGTGATTCTGAGGTTCGCGACTTAGTTAAGTTGGAAGATGGTGAAGTTCTTCAAAGCATTCATTTAGAACAAACACGCACAGCTTGGTTTTTACGTTTCTTTGGTAAAGCGAGTAAATATGAAGATGATACTTTAGACTTCCTTTTAGCTACAATTACTGATGATATGGACTTTTATTCAATTGATTTGAATAAAGAGTTAAGTTTAGTTGCTTACAGTAACTTAGAAAATCTTCTATTCTTAGAGTTGGTATCTTTAACTGTGCCTTTGGCTATGGATTTAGGTTATTCGCAGAAGAAAATAACACAGGATTTGAACAAACTAACTGTGATTTATAACAATACAAACAAGTTGTGGATTTAAGTAGAAAGATAGGTTATAACTATGAAATTCAAAGATTTAAACGAAACAGAAAAGAAAGTAATCAAGTTTGCTTACTTTACAAAATTGTTGGTTATGTTGAGTCATCGAAACGAACAAGATATTCCTTTGAAAAGCTCAATTACAGCTTATGATAGAGGTTGGACACATTGGAGTGTAGAACGTGCAGATGATGATACTTTATATCTTCGACTTTACACTAAGGGTTCTAACATCTCTAAATTTATCTGCCTTAAAATTCAAGATAGAGAAGTATTTGCAGAGTACAAAGCTAATAAACGTGGGTTATCTTCAAATGATTCTTTCATCTATAAAATTGCAAACATTGAATTTGATGAATATGAGGGTGTTATCTTTGAGACTGTAGGGGATTTGCACCTTTTAGCTTACGAGAGTTTGGGTAACATTTTCTTTGAGGATATGGTAGACCAAGCATTGAAATTGGCTAAGGACATGAAGATTTCAACTACTGAGATTAACCAAGACTTAGATTTGCATGCGTTCCTTTACGATAAATTAGGTTATTTTCAGAAGTAATTAAATTGAGGGTATGTCTATGAATTATAAAGACTTAGATAAAGATACACAAGAATTAGTTAAGTTCGCAGACTTTTTAACACGCTTAATTGTGGTAGTAAAAGGGAATTACTTAGATTTGATGCATGCTTTCCCAGATACACCAATTAAGAAGAATTGCTTTGTTTTCTCTTATGACAAAAGTGGTTATATTTTAACCTATTACAAACCCTCAGGTGCAGTAGGGTATCGACTTAAACTTTTCCGAACTACTACAAAAACTGAGTTTAGAACCAACAGTAAAAATTACCGAAACAAAGCGGAAATGATTTTAAATGTTAATTCTTATATGAAAGGTAAGTCTTTTGAGCTACAATTTGCAGAGAGTGATTGGGATGGTGGTTGGGTTTTTGAGGATTTAGACCCTATTAGAGATTTACATTGGTTGAGTGAACTGTATAGTGATTTGACTTGGTTTGGTAGAGCTTATGACTCAGAAGATGCTTTATTAGAGCTAATTCAGAAAAGTTATTACCCCTTAGCTAAACAATTAGATTTATCTCGAATTGAATACAATGCGAGCTTAAGAGCGATTACAAAAACTTTAAGATTTTAAAAACCAAAGTACTTACTTTGGTTTTCTTCTTGCGTTTTTTCAAAAGCAGTGCTATAATAAAGCGAAACCTTTATAAAAGTAAAGGAATTTAGAAATTAGAAAGTAAATACTAGAATATGAAGAACAATATTAAATTATTATCTGTTTCTGCTTTGTCAATTTTAACTTTAGGTTTTAGCACACAAGTCGCACACGCAAGCATTCAAACAGACACGATTGACGAGAAGTGGGGCAAACCAACTTTAGTTTATGGTGGAAGTTTAACAGATGCTCAGGTAGAAGAAGTTAATAAGTCTTTCAACGTAAATGATGTATCGAAAGTTAAACGCCAAGTGGTTTCTACTAATGATTACGCTAAATATATGAATGAAACAGAAACTTCGGATTTATCTTTGATTTCATCTACTTTGGTTGCTAAACAAGATAAAGGTAAAGGTATTACAGTTAAAATTGTGACACCAGAGAACATCACACGTGTAACTGAGACTCAATATCGTAACGCTGCAATTACGGCAGGGGCAACCGATTTAGCGATTGAGGTCTCTGCACCAGTGAAGGTAACTGGAGAGTCTGCACTTGTTGGGGTATCTAAAGCTTTAGAAGCGAATGGTCAAGAAGTAGACGCCAAGCGTACTGAGATTGCGAACCAAGAGATTTCCACAACTGCTCAAATTGCTGAGGCTAATAAGTCTACAAAAGGATTTGATAGTCAGTTACTAGATAATGCTTTGATTCAAATTAAAACTGAGTTAGCTAAAGAGAAACAAGGTAAAGGTCAAATTGCTGATGATAAGAAAGTTGAACAAATTGTTAAACAAGCTTTAAAGGATAATAAACTAGAGGGTATTATTTCTGATGAGCAAGTCTCTCAGTTGGTTCAATTTGCTAAAGGGTATCAACAAACTTCTGCGGTAGATTCTAAGGAAGTACTGAACCAATTAGGTGATTTGAAAGATGCTATTTCTGAGAGCGTAGGTAAATTCTTGAAGTCTGCGGAAGAGCATGGTCTTTGGGATAAAGCAGTCTCTTGGGTTTCTGCTTTGTGGGAGTCTATAGTTGGTGCTTTTAAATAACTAAGTCACTTCAAACATTTGATAACTAAAGGAGTCAAGGGTATCCTCTCTTGACTTTTTGTCTTATTTGTGGTAGAATTTATACAATTAAATGTAGGAGGGTTTATATGGAGTTACGTGCAGTTTTGAAACATTATGATACAAACGTTGCAAACCTTATTTTATCGGATAATTCAGTCGCTAAGGTTGAGGTTTTAGATATCCCTCTTGCAAATAAGTTTACTTTTTATGATTTAACTGAGCGAGGGTTTACCGGTGAGTTTGAGTCTCGTAGAATACCAGAGCATTGGGGAAGGGAAAAGTTTATAGGTAAAGCTAATCCTACCTTATTGGATGAATTGCTTTCACATAGAGCTTGCGATGTTGAAGATGGGTTTTGGGTGGAATTTGAAGAGCCTTATAACAAAGGATTCAAATCTTATTATGATGTGCTACGTGCAGGGGGTGCTATGTAATGACTTTATCTCCTAAAGGAAACCAACCGAAACGATATGAGGGTGATTATTTTTTAAAAGTAGATTATCATGGAGGTGAAGCTTTATCTGAGTTTTTAATTTCTTTATTTTTAGAGTCTACATCTTTTAAAGATTTTGTACCGTATCGGTATATTTTCCCAAATATCAGTAAAAGTCCTTCGTATAAACCTAGATATTCTTTTATATCTATGTTTCAAATTGTATTAGACTATCTTTATACTTTCGATTCAAAATTAGTTGATAAGATAAATCAACAATATTGGAATAAACCTAGTGAAGCTAGACGAATGTATTTGTTTCAATATTGGTTTGATAAAAAGTATTTAAGATTTTCTATATCGGAGAGGGTAGTGGAGTTACAGAACATTCTTAGATGGTATTCAAAAGGGCAAGTTTCTTATGAAGATAGTTATAAGTATTTTTCAGCTTTTGTAACACTTGATACTATTTTTATAAACACTGATAGACACTTCCAAAACTTTGGTTTAATGTTCGATTTCGATTTAAAAAGGTATAGAACATCGTTATTATTTGACCAAGGATTTAGTTTAGGTGTTGGGGAGAATTCTTTATTTTTAAAAAGAGTATATTTACATAGATATAAGCAAATTAAAATGCAACCCTTTGGTACAACTTTAAAGAGCAATGCTAGAGCAGTTGAGTGGTATCCTTTTGATTTTAATGTTGTTCGATTTGTTGAACTTTTACAAACTGAGTTAGACCATTTAAGTGTTTTAAATTTATCTAGTCAGTGGTCTTTGATGAAACGCCAACTTCATGTATATTTTCCAAAAGATATAAATGGAGTAGATACGTTGATTTACTTAGAGTCTAAAGGTTTATGAAAAGGTGGAATTTAACTAAAGTGCTTTAAAACGCTGAATTTAGTATATTAAAACCTTGGCAAAAATTTAAAATAATTAGAAGTAGTTAAGTATAAATCTTGACTACTTTTTTCTTCTGTGTTATACTTTCTCAAGTAGAAACAACTTTGTTTCTTGTTATTGTTAAGGAAGAGGTTGTTTAGACGTTAGTAGGTAGATACATAGGGTATCTACTAAGAACTTTTTTTAAGAAAGGACAAAGTATTTATGTCATTTAACAGAGAAACTAAAGCTTATGGTTCAATTAGACGCTATAAGGGCTATGGAGCTTGTGGTGTGATTTTAGGTTTAGCTGCTTTAAGTATTGCTATGAACACAGGTGTAGTTAGTGCTGACGAAGTAAAAGCTAACGAACCTAAATCAGAAGTCTCAAGTGAGGTTAAAGAATCTACTATTAAGAATGAGACTCCTACAGGAAATGCCTCAACTAACTTAAGCGAGGCAGCAGGTTCTATTTCTGAAAATCAGAAAGCTGACCTTGGAAGTGAGGGTAAAGTAACGGGTGAAGTTCCTGTTACTATTGACCATACAGAAGTTCAAGAAGAAGCTAAAAAAGCAGAAGAAGTTGGTGTAAATGTAGTTCAAGACAAAACTAAAGTAGCTCCAACAACTGCAACTGCAGAAGATACTGCTAAAGCAGTTAAGTCTATCTCTGCAGAAGAAACTAAAAAAGCAGAAGAACTTAAATCTACTGCAACAGCTCACTCAACTGCAACTTCTCAGTGGGCAGAAGAAAAGAAATCTACTGTTGCATTCAACCATGATTTAGACCAAGCGCATCTTAAAGCAGTTGAATCTTATAATGATTTCATCAAAACTTTGGATGACGACACTGCAGCTGTAGTTGCTCGATACAAAGATGCAATCATTAAAGTATCTGAAAAAATTCAAGATACTGCAGACGGTACAACTATCGAGGGGTATCATGCTTACGTTCGCTCTCTAGCTGAACAACAAGGTTTAAACAAAGATGCAATCAAAGAATATTTAGTTAAGAAAGCTGACTATAACCAAAAATTAGCTACTTATTCTGAGACTGTAGTTCATAACCTTAGCAACTCTGCTCGTATTGAAGCTGAAAACACGGCAAAATCTCAGTCAGTAGATGCAGAAAACACTCGTCTTTCTACATCAGCTAAAGCTGAAAATGAACGCCGTTCTAACTCTGTTAAAGCTATTGAGAATAATAACACAACTAAGTCTAACTCAGCCAAAGCTGAAAATGAGCGTCGTTCTAATTCTGCGAAAGCAGAAAATGAACGTCTTTCTAACTCTGCTAAGGATGAAAACGAAAGACTTCGTAAATCAGCAACATCAGTAGACGCAGAAAACAAAAGACTTTCTGAAACTGTTAAAGCTGAAAACGAAGCAGCGGCTAAGTACAATAGAGAAATTATGGAATCTCGTGGACTTGCTTACACTGGTGATATGAAGAAAGATACTGCTACTGTAAATGCGTATAACGAAAGTCAAAAACGTGCTAACAGTAACTTACAAGCATCTAAAATCACTAACCGTGTTATAAGTAACCAACCAAACAGTTACTTCTCTGGTACTGAGCCTACTACAAGCAAGCAAGGGATGGATTGGGCAAGAAACCTACAAAACATCATCAAAGGTGTAACAACTGCAGAGAATGCTCAGGGGGTATCTCTACGTTGGACTGACGGTAAAACATCTGTTCAAATCGTCTCAGGTGGGTCAATCAAGGATTTTGAAGCAGCGGTACGAGACGGTAGTGCAGCTGATGATACGTTTAATGTACGTCCTAAATACGCTATCACATTTACAAACCCACCTAAAACTGTAAACAACATTAAAGTTTACGAAATGACATTCCGAATCAAGAATGTAGGTGAAACTTCAAGTAAACGTCCTTTGGATGCTATTGTGACTGCAACTGCTTATGCTAATGAAGCGCAAGCTAAAGCAGGTAAAGCTTACTTCACACTTGGAAGAAACGATGGGTATGCCCTCAACTATGACTACCGAAATGCATTAGTCTTTAGGGCAAACCATAAGATTGTATTTGCAGGTACTGATAAAACCGTAAATGGTATTTATTCAGGTATGATTGCTGATGTGGATTACGGTCAAACCTCAACAATTGCAGTCGATGGGAAGATTACTACTTATAACCCTGCGGGTTCTGACTTAACTTACATCCCAGAAATTAAAGGGTATCGTTCAGGAGATGCAGCTGCAGACAACTTGAAGTCTGCACCTCAAGGTGTGTACTTGTTTACAGGTACAGGTACTACTATTGAGTATCTTCACGGAAGTGCTAACTTAACTGCCGATGTAGTAATCCGTAACAAGTTTACTGCTTGGACAGATTATGTAGGTAAATATACTGAGTTCGCTCTATTTGGTGACGCACTTCGTGTACCGTCTAAGGTTACAAGTACTATTTCTCTTAAACCTATGAAGGACTTCACTCCTAAACCTACATCAGTTAAAGAGGTAAAATATACTCCAGTAACGTTTAAACCAGTTGATTACCAACCAGACCCTAAACCTAAGTTTGAGCCAGTAACTTACACTCCAGTTAAATACACTCCAACTCCTTACGTTCCGGAGAAACTTGTAGAAGTTCCAAAAGAGCCTCAATTAGACCTTACTAAGTTGACTGCTCCTAGGGATCCAGAATTCCACAAGATTCCTAGAGAACCAAAAGTACCTACTGTTCACTATCATTTAACTTCATTAAATGAAAATACTCCAGTAGAGAAAGAAGTTCGTAACGAAGAAAATGTAAGTATTAACGGTGAGTCTGTTGCTAAAAACTCTACAAACCACTTCATCTTGAAACCTAAAGCTTTGCCAGCAGGTCGTCCTATTACAACTAGTATGGTTATGTCTGACTACATTGCTAAGGGTATCGAGTTAGATATTGCAGGCATGCAGAAAGCTAACAAGTCTTGGGACATTTCTTACAATAACTCAACTCGCTTGCTAGAAGTCAAAGGGGTAGAAGCAGAATACGCAAAAGCAAACGCTGACCGTACTGTTCCTTATACTCCAACACCATTTACTATTATTTACAAAGTATTAAACGATGGTGCATCTTACGAGAATGTATTCAAGTTTGATATTAATGGTGGTGCTGAAGGGAAAGACCCTAAAGGTAAGAACCCTAATGGTTATACTTCTTACTCTAACAAGGTAAAAATTTACACACCGGGTTCCCCAGAAAACCCTAATGATCACGACAATCCAAACGGTAAACGTAACCACAAGATTCAACCAGTTAAGAATAACACTAACAAACAAGGTAAGAACATCAATGGTAAAGAACTTTTACAATCTGATGTGAACTACTATGTAGCTGAGTGGGATTTAGACCAGTACATTAAGGATAAATCTTCTAAGTCTGCTATTGCTAAAGGTTTCGGATACCTAGAAAATTACCCAGAACATGCAGTAACACCTCTTGTGAAAGAGTACTACGCAGTAACTTCTAAAGGTGAAAAACTTGGTAAAGATGTATTAGACTTCTACGAAGCTGACTCAACTAAATTGAGTGAGTTACCAGAGAAAGTACAAGCTCTCATTAAAGATAGTGGTATCGATGTTTCTAAGTTTGGTAAATTCCAAATTTGGGTAGCTAAAGACTCTCAAGCATTTTACGATAAATATGTGAAGACAGGTCAAGACATCTTCTTCCACATGCCTATGTCTGTAAATATCGGTTTCACAGGTAAGTACGAAAACCAAACATACCAAATCGACTTTGGTAATGGTTACTACGGTAACGTGGTTAAAAACAATGTACCTAACTTGACACCTAAGAAGGATGTAGTAGTCGATAGCGCTTCTGTAGATAATCAAACCATTAACTACGGTCAAGAGTTTGATTACTTACTTAAAGGTGCGAAATTGCCATCTAACCGTGGTAGTCATTTGTGGGAAGTTCGCTTCTTGGATGATTATGACGAAAAAGGTGACAAGTACCTAGGGTATCAAGCTATTGCTTCAACTAATATCACAGTAACTACTTTAGAAGAAGTGAAAGCTGACACTAAAGCAACAGAAGAAGTTACTTTAGAAGATGGTACTGTTATTAAAGTTGGAGAAGTTATCCGTAAAGGTTCTAAGGTTCGTAGAACTCGTACTTACAAAGCAGGTGACGACTTAACTAAATTCACGGATTCTGTTCTTGATGAGAAAAATGGTGTAATCACTGTTTCATTCAAAGAAGAGTTTCTTAAAACAGTAGAAGATAGTTCTGAGTTTGGTGCTGATGTTAAACTTCACATGAAACGTATTGCTTACGGTGAGTTTGAAAATACTTATGTGAACCGAATTAACGGAGTAGATTATGTGTCTAACACCGTTAAAACGAATACACCAGAGCCTCCTAAACCAGAAGAACCTAAGAAACCACAGTTACCTAATACTGGGGAAACTGAAACTGCGGCAGCATCTATCGCAGGATATGGTTTACTTGCTTTAGCTAGTCTTTCATTGCTTGGAACTACTAAGCGTAAAGATTCTGAGGAATAATAAATTTAAGAGAGAGAATTTCGGTTCTCTTTCTTTTTATTTTTACTTGCAAACTTGGACTTATTTTGTTATTATGTAGATTGTAATAAAGTTCAAAGATTTTATGAAAAAAAAATAATAAAAACACTTGACTTATTAAAATTATTTTGGTATAATAGTATTATCAAAATAGAAAAAGAGGATTTCATTTATGAAAAAACAACTTATTGTAACTACTATCGCAGCGGGAAGTTTGCTAGGTTCTGTAACTACTGTTGGAGCGCAAGAGCAAGCAACTAATGTTACTAAACCAACAAGTGACGCACCTATTACAACAGAAGTTAAGTCTGTGGAAACTACTACAGTTGCTAAACCGGTAACTAAAGAAGAGGTTCCTGCAGCTAAAACTGAATCTGTTAAACCTGTATCACAACAAGATGTTGATGCTGCTAAAGAAGCTTCAGATAAATCTAACCAAGATGTAGCTAAACAAAAAGCAGTTGTTTCAGAAAAACAGAATCAACTACAAGATGCTGAAAAAACTGCTACAGACCTTAAAACTCAAGCTAAGGAAGTTGAATCTGTTACACCTGAAAAGGTAGTTGAAGCTAAGGATGACGCAGATGCTAAAGCTAAAACAGTTACATCAGCAGTAGAGTCTGTACAATCTGCTGAAAAATCTGTATCTGCAACATCTGAAAAGGTTACTAACCAAGCTAAGGTAGTTAAAGATGCGGAAGAAACTGCAACTGCAGTGGCTGACAAAGTTGAAAACGCTCAGAAGAAAGTAGACGGTCTTTCATCTTCTACTGATATTACTAAACTTGAAGGAGACGTTTACGGACTCTCTAATCAAGTAGACGTTGACACTAAAGCAGTAGAAACTGCTCAAGAAAAACTTGATGACGGTAAAAAAGCCTTAACTAACAAGGAAGAAGCTCTTAAAGAGGCTCAACAAAAAGTAGATGCAGCAGAAGAGGTACTTAATCAAGCTAAAACTGTTCATGAAGAAGCTGACGCTCTCCAAAACAGTAAAGAAGAAGACCTTAACAAGGCTAAATCAGCTCTTGAAGTGGCTAAACAAGGGGTTACTGTAACAACTTCTGAATCTGAAACATTCTATAACATTCCTAAAGCAACTTACGCTCCAGCCCTATCACAAGGGTATCTTGATGCAGTCAAGGCTCTTGCAGATGGTTCAGGTACCAGTGAAGCAGTAGATTCTGCAGTATATGAAGTTCCGTACACTGACCCTAACACGGGTGAATCTGCCGACTCATTGAGTGACTTTAACTCAACCGGTTCTCGTACTGAAAAAGGACAATCTATTCCTTATGGTGCAGAAGACACAGATGATACTGAAATTGCTGACTTCCAACACCTAACTAAAGACCAACAAATTAAGTTGTCTATTTATGCAGCTTCAATTATCAATGAGTTACGTGCTAAAGTAGGTACTAAACCTGTCACAGTTGGAGATACTTCTCTCCAATTAGCTGAAGCCTTTAACAACAACGCTAACGGTTATACTACTGGTACTGGTGGTGAGTACAATCCTTTAAACACTCAAGACCTTAAATTGAATGACAAGTTAAACATGGCTAAAGAGTCAACTAACACAACTGGCTCTGCCCTAGCAATCCGTACATCAAGTATTCCTCATTTCCTTGACTTGAATGAAAACCTTACAACTATGGCTCGCATTAAGCAAGTCTTGTACACTGGAATTGTAAACACCTTGATGGGTGGTGAGTCTAATACAGGTAGTGAAGACCGTTTCAGTGGTGCACTTTCTCTTCTTGGTTTGAAAGATGAAGACAAGACTAACCTTGGAGTAGGTCTAGGTGCTATGGTCAGTCAACTTAACAAAGGGTATGAAGCATCATTCACTTTGTCAGCTCCTCAAGATAATGTTACAACTGCTCAAAAAGTCGATGAAGAAGCAGTTGAAAAGGCTCAAAACGAGTACACTGAAGCATACAAGGCTTACAAAGAAGCTGAAGATGCAGCACTCCTAGCTAACTCTCGTTACAATGCTGCAAAAGACGCTCTATATTTTGCTCGTAATGACTTATCAGACATCAAGATGGGTAACATTGACTTAGAAGAGCTTGAAACTAAACTTGCAGAAGCTAAAGATAAGTTAGCTAAAGATACTGAAGCTTTGCAAACAGCTAAAGAAGTTCTTGCAATCGCTAAATCAAATGCAACAGATGTTGCTACTGCCCTTAAACAAGCTAAAGAAGAACTCAAAACTGCTAAGTCTGAAAAAGCTACTGCAGATGAAACTCTTGCAACTGCTAAGAGTGAGTTGGAAGTGCTTACTAAGGAACACACTATGGCAGAATTGGCTTTAACTAAGGCAAACAAAGAACTCGATTTTGCTCGTACAGAGTCTCAAGAGGCTACTAAGAAGTTCAACCTCCTAAACTCAGCTCTTACTAATCGTGAAGCAGTACTTAAGGACTTAGGTACTAAACTTTCTCTTGTAGAATCTCGAATTGCAACTATTCGTGCAGAATTGGAAACTGCTAAGGAAGAACTAACTCGCCTTGAGGGTATCTCTAAAGCTAAAGAAGACGATTACCTTAAAGTCAAGTTTTTAAAAGATGCTCAAGATAAAGCTGAAGCAGAAGCTAAACGCCTCAAAGAACTTCAAGAAGCAGAAGCTAAACGTTTGCAAGACTTGAAAGATAAAGAAGCTCAAATCAAAGCTGACGGTGGTGTTGTAACTCCAGTATTTGATGCTAGTGGTAAAGTAGTTGATTATACAGATGGACGTGTTCAAGGAACTAAACAACTTAAAGTAAATACTGCAACTAAGTTTACTAAATCTGAGGGTTCTAAGACTGCAACTAATTTTACTCAATCTGAAGGTTCTAAGACTGCAAGTGCGCAACTCCCAGAAACAGGAACTGCAAGTTCTACTTGGGTATCTGCGTTGGGTATTGCTTTAGCAAGTATTGGTTTCGTTGGTTTTGGTCTTAAACGTAAAGAAGAAAACTAAATATTATCACTTAGGTAGATATAAAAGAGAGGATTTTTCCTCTCTTTTTGTTTAGTTTATCTGATTTATTGACAAAATAGCTAATTTATAGTAAAATGATAGACATAGAAATGAGGTTTTAAGTGGTAATATATAACGTAAATTTAGGCATTGGGTTAGCTTCAAGTGGTGTAGAATACGCACAGGCTTATAGATATTCTGCATTAAAATCCTTAGAGGTTGAGCAGAAGTATATCTTTTTAGATTTCACCTCGGTATCCACAGTTTATCAATTATGTGATAATATTGGGATAGCTAGTAAAGATGTCTTGTGGTTTTATGATATTTTATTAGGGGGACAGACACATCCAAGCTCTCTTACTGAAACGGATTTGAAACGTATGTTTTCAAGTTATGAATTAGAAAGAGTAGGTTCTAACCTTAAATTTAAACTGTTGGAACAAACTTATGTATTAGCCTATGAAGATGCTTTAAATAAAGGGTTTTACAATAGGTTAGAGTATGTTCATAACTATTGTTTGGTTCGTAAAGATTATTACTCAGAGAAATCTCTTTATTGTTCCGAGTATTATACTCCAGTAAATAATGTAGCTAAACTCTATAAGCGAGTTTTCTATCAAAATTCTCTTTGTGTTTTGGAAGAATATGTGGGTGGTTCTTTAGGTTCTTCTTTTCTATATGAGGGAGTTTATTACCCAAGCAAAGAGAAGTTATTCCAAGTGTTCTTAGAACGTTTGAATTTAAGTTCTGAGGATATGGTTATTTTGGATAGGTCGACAGGTACGGCAAAAGCTGTATTTGAGTTGAAGAATAGAGTTCCCTTTAAGTTGGTAGTGGTGGTTCACGCAGAGCACTTTGTACATGAAGGTGTAACTGAGCAGGGTATCTTGTGGAACAATTACTATGATTACCAGTTTAGGAATAAGCACCTCGTAGATGTCTTTATTTGTTCTACTGAGTTACAGTCGAGTATTTTAAGAGAGCAGTTACAATTAGGTTCGGATAAAGTAAAAACTATACCCGTTGGGTTTTTAGAGTCTGTAAAGGGTGGTTTAGAAAGAGATAGACATAAGTTTATTACTGTTTCTCGTTTATCTGATGAAAAGCATTTAGATACTCTGGTTCAAGCCTTTGCTAAAGTATGTAAACAACACGACCTTTATTTAGATATTTACGGTGAGGGTGGTGAGCGTTCTAAGTTAGAGTCTTTAATCATAGAATTAGGTGTGTCAGATTACATAAAACTAATGGGGCATCAGAATTTAGAAGGGGTATATGAAAACTACTCTACTTATTTATGTGCTTCATCAGGTGAGGGGTTTGGTTTATCTTTATTGGAAGCAGTTGGTTCAGGGTTGTATGTAAGTGGGTTTAGAGCCAACTATGGTACACCAACGTTTACGAGAGAGGGTATCACAGGCTTCCTTTTAGACTTACCTAAAGACAATAACTATTTAAGTGAAGACATTTTGGTTTCTTTTTCAGATATTATTGAGAGAAGTTACTTAGCTGACTTAGATAGAGCTAAGGTTTATGAGTTAGCTAGTGCTTATTTAAAGGATTCTGTTGTGAAGTATTGGAAGGAATTTTTAAATGATTAATCTGTTTCAGACGTATAATCAAGATGCATGGGATATTCATTACACTCAATTAAGACAGGGTAAAGATTACCCAACTATTGTGATTGAGGATGATGGGTTTTTACCTAATGATGTTCATTCTATTTATCATTTTTTAGGATATACTGCGTGTGAGTATAGTCCTTTGCATTTGAATAATTTAACTTTACCTCTTGCTTATGAGGTTGAGCGTGAGGGTGCAGACTTCTTTATTATGTCTAATGACATGATTGTAGGGAGAATTATTTTACAAGGTGAGCCTATAGAACGGATTGTAAAAGAGGTTTGGTGGTTAAGTCCAGCGAAGTATCCTTATAAGAAAGACTATTACAACCAGTATGGGTATTGCTTTAAAACAGAGACCTACGTAAAGGATTTAGGTTTAGTTTCGACTAGTTATTACTCAGTGAGTGGGGAGGTACTACTAGATGAGAACCATTTAGTAGGTTCTATTTTATATAAAAATCGACTTTATTTGAATAAGTTATCCTTGTATAACAAATGTCTGTCTGAGCTGGGTTATTCTAAGGAACCTATAACGTTTAATCACTTAGGCACACCATTAGAGATTGTTTTATCTAGTTTAGAAAATGGTCATGACTTGATTTTTCAAGAAGAGATTTCTGATAGCTCTATACCAGAGAACTTACAATATGTAATTTGTAATTCAGATAAGATTAACTTGAGTGTGACGAATAGGTCTACCTATAGTGTTTTAGAGAAACTGAGTAAGGTTCAATTTATGGTGTTGTTGGTTCCTAGTAAATCTGAATTAGGTTCGTTTAAAGATGTGTTGATAACTACACAAACGGATCAATTAACTTCGATTGAAGATTTTGTACAACAGTTACCAGATTTAGAGTTTCATATAGCAGCACCTACTCAGATGTCTAGCAAACTGCTAGATTTAAACAGTTATTCAAATGTTCATTTATATCCAAATATATCTAGTGAAAACTTAGATGAGTTATTTACTAAATGTGGTTTGTTTTTAGATATAGCTATGTCGCCTACTGTATTTGATGCTAATCGTAGAGCTTTGGAAAACAGTTTATTACGTGTAGGTTTGATAGGGGTATCTACAGGTAAGTATATTTCAGATGCTAACCTCTTTTCTTTGAAGTCTTTAGATTCCTTGATTGAGTACTTAAGAGAAGTTACTTCTACGGAAGATAAATTACAGACTGCTATCTCAGATGAGAATTTAGAATTAGGTCTTGAAATGGACATATAAGCCTCTAATTTCGATTCTAACAAATTTAAAGTTTAAGGTAATTAAATAATACACCTTAAGATTAAAGTGCGTTAGAGAGCTTTTAAATACGTTTAAAAGGGGTATATAATTTTATGAACAAAAAACTCAAATATTATGATTTATTACCTTATTTGAAAATAGGGTTCTTAGCTCTTGTTTTAGGTATTTCTTTCTTTGGTACTATTTATTATAGACAGGTTTCGGAGCGTGATAGTTACACTAGGGTTGTGAGTCAATTTACGCAGACTAGTGCAAAGGAAGTAGCAGCTAAACTAGATAGAGGTGAGAGTTTCTATTTATTTATAGGGGTATCTTCATGTTCAGAGTGTCAGAGTTTTGCGAAGAAACTAGAGGTTAATTTACAAGATAAAGGAATTGATTTCAAATCGGTATACTATATTGGTTTTGATAATTTGGAAGATTTCAGTGGGTTCTCTGATGTAGATTTTGAGCGATTAACTGAGGGTTCAGAGGGTGTTCCTATTTTTAGAAGTGTTTCGAATCGGCAATTAAACAAGGAGTACATTGAACCCGGTGACTTAGGTTCTTATTTAGTTGGTAAATAATTAGTAAGTAGGTTTCTTGCCTACTTATTTTTATTTAGAGTAATGCAGGGAATAGGGAGTAATGCAAACAGATAATAGTGAAATAATAATTGAGAGGTATTTAATTATGAGTAAACAAACGGTTTCTGCATTAGGTCAAATGGCATTAGCTTTACCTACTATGCATGGTCAGAACAATTTAGAGTTAGGTATCACATGGTCACCAATTCCAAGAACTTTCCTTGATTCAGGTGCTTTAGTACAAGGTACGGATGAACGTATCAAAGATATTTTAGATAATGAAGATTACTTTAAGTATTACTATGTGAATGACAAATTAGTTATTGCTTCTATTGACTTCAATAGAGCTGTGCAAGCTTATGAGTATTTAACTAAAGACACAGAACTGCGTAAAAAAGCATTAGAGAATAGAAAGAAAACCGTAGCTGCTTTTCAGAAATTTTTAGAGAAGTTGGCTAAACAACCTTTAGGGACGAAACAGGAGATTGGGATTTACTGTACAAACTCATTACCACAAGCTACTAAATTGAGTGGTGAGAAGATTCCGGCTTTTGCAGTTGATTTTCAAGCTCTTGCAAATTTAATCTCTAACATTTTAGGTATGAGCGATTACAACTTAGTAGTTGAGTTAGGTGGGCGTAGACTTCCTTTAGCAGTGGAAACTTTCGGACTTCCTAACAAACAAAACTTAGTAGGTGCAGAAATGACACGTGACAACAATGCTTTGGTGGTTACAGTCTATTTAGAACAAAGAGATTAAAGTGAGGTGTAGTTGTGTTTAGTGAGGATTTAGAAAAAGATACTTTAGGTCAAGAGTCTGAGTATCGGAGTATAACTTCATATACTACAAACTCCTTATTTATGGATAGAATCTTTGAGAGAGAATTTAAACAAGTTATAAATCACATTAAGTCTTTAAGTCCGAGTGTATTTGGTTTACATCATTTAGATTTAGTACAAAGTCCTATTGCATCTGAACTGTTAACTTTTGTAAAAATTAAAGGGTTAAGTTCAGATAATTTATTTAAAGAGCTAGAGGATTGTGATTTTGTTTATGTTTCAACTAAGAAAGAGTTTAGCGATAAGGGGTTTTTAGCTTTCTCTAAACTAAACCTCGATAACATCAAAGCACCAAAGGGGTATCGATTAGTTGCTTGTGCTAGTGATATAAAGATACCAAATGGGTATGTTAGCCCTGACCCACAAATTGAATACGTAGGTCAGGATGCGGTTTTAGAGGGGCTTAGTTTACAGTATTTTTGGATTTCTGAGGACTTTCTTTATAGGCAAGAGACAGAAGTGGTTACTGTGTCTTTAAAGAGGGTATCTGACCATTTAGGTGGTTTATCTGTAATTTTAACGAATGGTGTTACTTTGTATTTAGTTGTACAAGACCGTTCAAGAATGCGTAATACTGAGACAAAAAATATTTATTACGTAGGAACTAGTGTTGATGAGTGTAAACAGGAGATTATTGCTATTTATAACCGTTTGGTAGAGTTAGATTTAGCATTTCCAAGAGAAGATTACACTATACAAAAAGAGACAGCAGGTATTGTATCGACTGTAAGTTTAGTTTCTAAAGATTTAGAACCTACAATGGATTTAGACCTTATTGCATTTGAAGTTTCTATGTCAGAAGAGGAGTGAAAATTGAATGAGTAGAGAGTATTTAGCTTTGTTAGAATTTCCTAGAGAATCGAACTCTGAGTTAGTTGGTTATTCTTTGGTTAGTTATAGTTCAGAAGAAGGTATTTTACATTTTAGATTGAAGCAATTAGCACGTCATGTAGCTATTGATAGTTATTCAGATGATGCAGTTGTAAGTATTTTTGATACAACACCTTTAAGTTTTAGTATATCTCCAGAGAGGTTTGTTAGATACATTTCCAATAACTCAGACGTGTTGGATAAGAAAGAGTTTAGAGCTTTAAGTGTTATTTTAAAACAGTGTTATCAATTAGGTTATGACTTAGATTTCCTTAGATTAACTTCTGTTTTAGAAGAAAAAGTAAGTTATGAGCAGTGGAAGACAATTTTAAGGTTATTATCGAGGGGCGATGATACATTTGAAGAGTGGGGTGTAACTTATGGTAGTGCGTAAATCGATTGGTGAGATTGAAGATAATTTAATAGATGGGGGAGCTAGACTTCTTTCTGAGTTTGAGAGTTTAGCAGATTTAGGGGTAACTAGTCCTAAACAAGTTGTCTGTATACATTTTAAGAGTAAAGACAGATACGGTTTTTACATGCAATCTGGTAAGAAATTAAAGTCGTTTAGTGTACCTACTGCCTTTATTGATAAAGGTCGAGTTTTGAATGAACAAGTTTTAAAACACATTAAAGAGAGTGGTTTATACTTCGTTGAAGATGGGGATAGTAAGTTAAAAGTTCCTACTTTGGCTCGGTCGGTAAGTTCTGTCTTAAAGAATTTTCAAGGTTCACAATACCCAGTAGTATCTTCTTACGTTCGCTATTTTTCTTCTGTGTTTACGGAGGAGCAAAGACGTCTTCTTTCCAGATGGTTTCTTCAAAATGGTTTTTACGATGAGGGTTTGAAGCGAATTGAATTGAATTTAAACACGGATACGGACTATTTTAGAGCTAAGGCAGCTAAGTTGGCTACTTTAATGGGTGGTGGAACGTGGTATTTCAAAGAGCTTAACTATTATGAGTCCGGAGGGAAGTGTACTTTAGGGCATGATATTAAGTGGGAGTTTGTAGCAGAAGAGGAAGCGACCGGGGAGAAGTTGAGTTTCGGTGTAGACTGTGTGCAAGACTTCTTTAATATTGAAGGTCAGGTTCAGAATCAGTTGGTTCGTTTTAGAACAAGGTACTTTAATGAAATGTTGACTTACTCTTATGCTTACAGTCAACAGTTGGGGTATCAACAGAATTTAGGCATTGGGTTACCAGTTTTATGGAATGTTTTGGTTGAAAAAGGTTTCGTTAAATCTACTCCTAAACTTGAGTACTTGTTAAAATTTGTAAATGAGTTTAATGCTTTAAAACTTCCATTACCGAATAGTTTGCGTATCCATTTCTTAAAGGAGCTAGAGGAACAAAGAGCTTATCGTTTAAGATATAACTTTATGGATAATACATTTGGTGCAGTTTCTTTGTATAATATGTATATTCTATTAGGGGAGTTAGTACCTAGTGTTGAGGGTGATTTAGCTGAGAGTGGTGCGTGGTCATCTATTAGAACTTCTTTAGTTAGTGAACACGGTTTACTATTGACGGATAAAGAATTAATTTTAGAATTTTTAAATTATGGGTTCTTTGCTTCTGTTAAGGAGTTTGCAAGTACGAAAGAGTCTTATAAAGATTTAGTTTTTGAGACATTAGCTAATTCAACTACTGAGTTTGATTTCCAAAGTACTTACAATAAGTTGGTTTGGTTCTCAGATATTCAAAATAAAAGAACAGGAGAGGAAATTCCACGAATAGTAGGTGGTTTGTTGTACACGAAGTATAGTTCACCTCAATACTTTGGTTATGGCTCTCAAAATTTTCCGTCTAAGGATGGTAAATTAGAAATAAGTGCAGAGAAACTAGATAAATACTATGAGGGTATCTTAAGGTTAGGTGTTAAGTTAGAAGATATTATGTCTGTTTATAAATTGTTCGTTAAGAAATTGGAAGAGCAGCGTAATAGTCAAGATAAATAATTCTTTATAAGCTAAGTCTTGCTTTTTACCTCTAAATATGTTAAAATTGAGAAAATGTAGTTTAGAGGTTTGAAATTTGTTAGTAAGAAGTCGTCCGTTTATAGCGGGTGTGGAGTTTATACTAGGTTCTGAGGTTTACACCTTAGCTCATCGCAGTCATACTTTAATAAAACAAGAGTCTTTAGAGGACTTAAAGAGCGATAGTATTATACGCTTTAAACCAGTTAAAATTCTTTCAGCTTTATACTTAAAAGGTGTTTCTACTACGGTTTCGTTGACTGAGTATACGGAATCTTATGGTGCACGTGAAGCTAGTTCCTTATCTTCTAAGCAGTATATTGCATTGAGAGGTAATTTAGTTTCAAGTACTAAGTTGCAAGGGTACTCTAAATTAGAGTTACCAACGCCAGATGGTACGATTATACAAGAGATTTGGGTGGTGGAATTATGATTACAAAACTATCACCTAGAGACTTGTATAGTCGTTATTTGCAAATGAGGAGTGCAGTTGAAGTTTTAAAGGTTATGTTATATGACTATGGGATTACTTACTCTCCGACTATTGTTAGGAAATTTGAGTTATCTCAGTATATTGTACCTCAACTTAAGCGTTTAGGTTTTAATGACTATATTGACCAACTTAGTGGGATTTCTCTTGCATTAAATATTAATTACTTAGAATATATTCAAAGTCGAGTTGTTAAAACTGACTCTTTCCAAATAGGTTTAAATTTGGTACTTTCTTACTTACAGTATAATCAAGAAGTTGATTATTTGGAGTCAGTATATTCTTTTAATAGTGTAAAGAGTGTGAGTGAGATTAAAGATAGGGTACAAACCCGTCAAGTTAAACTTTCTGAAAGTAAGGTTTCCAGTAATGTTCCTATGTGGTTACCTAAAACCTTAGGTGCTTCTATTTCGATACACGATGGTTATACTGAGGTTGAAAAATCTTTATCTTCTGTATATTATGCTTATTTAACTAAGGTGGCAAAGGATAGAGGTATTCGGTTAGGTGTTGCTTGGACATTTTTAAAAGGGGTAAAGCGTAAGCAAGAAGAGTTTATTTTACCTTTAATTTTAAAGGGTTCCATAGCAGTCACTAATGAGAAAGTAGCTGATATTTTAGCTAGTGTTAGAGATGCTAAAGGAAGTTTTCCTTATTCTGAGGTTTATGACCTTTTGTTGCAGAAACAAGAGAGGATTTTGGATGATTGTGAAAAGCAAGGTTTAAATTTGATTGTAAGGAGTATAACACCTTATAAAATTTGTTTTTCGCAAGGTGGTTTAACTACTTATCCTTTGTATTACAATTACATTTGTTGGGATTCTGATAATAATAAAGCCTTACCTTTAGTTAATTGTTTTAAGGGGTTAGGTGGAGAATACACAAGGGTATCTTCTAAAGGGTGTAAGCCTTATTATCTTAGGAATTGGGATGGTAAACTAGAGCTTTTTTATAAAGTTACGAATCGTTCACAATTACATAGTGGGAACGTCAAATTGGAAAGTTATTTAAAGGAATTTTCAAGGATATTTGGAGATGGTTTTGATTCGGACGGTTTATTGATTTCGTTAACACCTACGAGAAAATCTTTAATTAAGCGAAGTTTAGATAGATTAGAACAGAAAGGAGTCTCCTTAGTTGACTCGGATTATTAGTTGTGGTCGAGGTTTGCAGTTAGCAGCTTCGACATTTAAGCAGTTAGAATCAGATGAGATAGAATTAGTACATTATCTGGGTTCAGATTTTGAACTTTTACCTGTATACTTTAGTTCAGGTGGTTCATATCCTTTAGAGATAGAGGGGTTAGTTCCGAATATGTCTAAAGTAGGTGCTCGTTTGTCTGATGTATCTTACTGTGTAAAAAGTGTTATTTCCTCTAAGTTTGGGGGTTTAGATATTCAAAGTAGTATTTCTATTGTTGTTCCTACTACGGAGAGAGGTCGTTTAAGTTTAGATACTTTACAAGAGGGTTTTGGAGGTTTATCTTTACCTTTCTTGGAGTTAAAGGTGTCTGAGGTTTTGCGTTCGATTTTCTCTGAGGTATCTGATTTAGAGCTATTTTGGAGTACTTTGAATGAGTATCAGAAGAAAGAATAAGGGTGATAAGATGCAAAACAATATGGTTGTTTTGAGTTTATTGGATAGTGACAATCGAGAAAATACAAGTTATTCTTATAGTCCTAGTGGTTATGCTTTAGCTTTGGCAGTTTCGAATGTCTCTCGCAAATTTAAGCGCAAAACGGTTCAATTAGCGATTGAGGAAGAATTGAGAAAAGGTGAGGAATTAACCTTTATTTTAGTTGAGGGTAACTCTATGCCACTCACAGTTAGTGATAACTTGTGGGAGTGTTTAAACACTTTAAGGGTTTCCTCAGAAGATGACTTATCTACTTACGATTTAGAATTGAATGATTCTGAAGGTGGTGTTATTTTCCGTGTAGATGGTGTGTTCACAGATAAGGATGGGTTATTAAAAGGGGTATCTAACTTTAAATCTGTGGCTGACCGTTTAATTGATGGGGATTCGGTTGAATTAACGAGCAGTCAAGTAGACTTTATTGATACTGTAACTGATAATATTCAAACGTTAGAAGATTTACAAAGGGCTTTACGTGAGGGTACTGCAAAAGAGACTTTAGCAAAAATCTCTGATGAGATGGAGGATTTGCTAAAAACTCGTAAGGGTAATTCAGAGTTTAGGCATTCTTGGGAAAATTTACGTGAGCAATTATTAGCAGATTCATCCCAGAGTCTTATTGGGGATGTGCCACCACATTTGCTTGTAGAAGTGAAGAGTCCGTTTGATGTTTATGTTGATATTGATGAGAATACAAATCAAGAGGACGCTAAAGATGTGTTGGAAGCGCAGTTAAAGGGGTATCTTCCTTACCAATATGGTGCAGATGGTTCTATGTATTTGCATTTAAACGGTTCCGTATTGCGAGAAAATGCATATAATCAGTTTTCTGCTAAAGGAGTTCGCTATAATAATTCTTTTATCGATGGTCTTCAGAAAGATTATGGATTGAAACCTTATTTAACTTATGGAGAAGCAGTTATTCTTTATATTATTGCTAAAGGTGGTTCTTTAGAACTTCCTACAACAGAGATTGATAGTGTATTTAAGTCAGTATTGCAAGTAGGTTTAGAAAGTCAAAAAGAATTTTTATCTATTTGGTTCTATGGGCCAGAAGATATTTTAGGTAACATTTATAAGCATTCACAAAAGATTTCTTTAGATGATTATGTTAAGTTTTGTGAAACCTTTCTACCTTTTGAGCTTTACTTTGGCTTTTTATATGTATTATATAGAGATAACTTATTTAATTGCATTAAAGACGGTTTACCAGATTTCACAAGTGAGATTTCAAGGTTAGATTTTGCGAAATTAGTGGCGAAGTTATCGGACTAAGAAAGGTGGTTTAGACGCTTGGTATTTAATAAAGAACAAGAGCAGTTATTGTGGAAGGTTGGCGAATTTTTAGCTGATAAAGGGTTACCTTTGGGTTTTTTAAACTCTGAGGGGTTTAATCCAAGTTTTTCAGTTAGTGGGACAAACATTGAAGTTCTATTGGGTAAGATGAGAAGTCAAGCTTTGTCAGATTTACCTTTTGAGATTGGTTCTTCCAAAAAATTTGAAGATTTACGTTTTGGTTTGTGGTTACTTGCAAACACTTATTGTTATGTAGTTACCTCACCTTTTAAGTCTAAAGAGTTACAAGGTTTCAATTTAGGTAAACAAGATGTTCGTTTAGGTACATTAGCATTGCCTTTATTAGAGAGTGTAGTTGAAGTAACTGATAGACAGAAAACAAGTCTTGGTAAAGTCTATAAAGATTTTGGGAACACTCTGAATCAAGGTTTACTGGCTTTTCCAACAATTAGTTTATCTAAAGGTAAACTATCTTTCCCTCGAAAAAAGGTTTCTTTTGTAGAGGGTGAGTATATGGTTTTACCAGTCTCAGTTGTAAATGGTTATGTAGCTAAGATAAAAGAGAAATCTAAAGAGGGTATCATAACTGTCGATGCTCATAGAGTAGGTGGTTCATTGAGAGAATTTAATTTAACTTCGAACACATCTATAGCTCTTGAATTGTATACAGGTTCTTTATTGTTAGAGGATTTTGAAACGGTAGGTTATTCTTTAACTTCTGCCACAAGATACCCAGAAAGTGGTGTTCAGATTATGAAAGGTTTAACACGATTGTTGTTGACTTTTTATGATTTAGGTATTGCTGAGGGGGATTATCCTCAAAGACAACTTGCTTTATCTCGTATTCGTAAGTTAACTTACTTAACGAAAGAGGAAGAGGAGAAGAAAGTAAGACAACTGAAACGTTATGCATTGATGTCTGAGGATAGTATGGTTCATCAGATTACTCATTTAGCTAAGAGTTGGTCTTTTGAGCAACAGACAGACTTTCTAGTAGAGAGTTTAGCTAGATTAAAACGTGTGTCTGGGGTTGATTCTAGTGCGACTTCGGTGAGTATTCAGTCATTTATAGAGTTTCAAATGCGATTTAGTGAGTGTATTGAGTATTATTCAACGGCTTACTTGAGAGTGATTTATGATATGTTGCAAGAGGAGCCAGAGAAGTATAACTACATTACAGGTAGAAGTGTAGACATAGCGGCGGTATCTGCTGATTTAGTGGAACCTGTCAGTTTATCTGGAGAATTAGAATTTTAGTGAGGTGTGAATCTTGGATAAGGTAAAAGAATTATGGAATAAAAAGGGTTTTAGGTACACTATTTTAAGTATACTGGCTCTTGTGGTTCTTCTTATGGGTGTACGTGCTTGTAATCACTCGAAAAAAGCAAGTGAAGCTAAATCTTCTGATGAACAAGTAGAAACTACAAATAAGAGTTCTAAGAAGGAGGCTTTAACTCCTTTTGAGGAAGAACAGAAGCGTTTAATTCGTAAATACGGTGAAGCGGGTGAGGGTTATTATTGGTCAGATGAGGGTACTCGTATGGCTTTAGGTGATGAGAACTTGTCTGAAACTGAGGTTATTCGTACATTTTTACGTTCGTTATCTACGTTAGACTTTGCAACTGCTCAGAAATATGCGTACAAAGACCAAGTACTGAAGACGTTGAACGGGTATTTTAATTCCGAAGCAGAGTTTACATACTCAGAGTCTTTCAAAAAGTCTATGTATCAACAATTTCTATTGAGTTTAGAAATTGAGGGTATTGAAAGTCAAGCTACGTTTGCGGATGATAAAACTAACGTAACGGTTAAATTAAAGGCTTTAGACTTATCTAATAAGGATTTTTGGAAATCGGATAGAGAGAACTTACTAAAGGGTATTTATTCTTACCGTAAAACAGAGGCAGATTCAACTAAAGCTAGAAACTTCTTATACGAATATGTTTCAAATTATTGGAAGTCTGAGGGTGCTAAGAAGAAATCTATAACCGTGAATTTAACTTTAACTAAGCGTACAAGCACAGGTGGTTGGTTAGTTTCAAATGATATGGAACTCGATAATTACGCTAAGTATAGTGAGGGTGAAACTGTTATCAATAATATTCTAAAAGAGTATGATGAAGAGATTTCACGTAGACCAAAAGCATTTGAGGGTTCTACTTTTGACCCGAACTCTGTTTTAAACAAAGATAAGACAAGTGCGACCGATACTCGTCAAACTACGGAAACAACCAAGGCAGGTTCTTAATATGAGCGTAGAAAAAGTTAAAGATTATTTAACGAATGAGTCTAAAGGAGTGTTTCGTAGGGGGTATTCTGAGGTTTTACCATTAATTCAGTCTGCTAACTTTGAGGAGTTATTACGTGTATTGGGTTCAGTTGATCGTGTAGAAACTTTAGTAGGTATAGGCACTAATAATAGAGCTGAAAATTTTCAATTTCCCATTCGTCATTTAAGCGTAGTAGAGCAGTATGAACAGACCGCTCAAAAAGCTTTCAATGATGAGTATATGAAGCGAGTAGAAGAACTGGATAAGTTGCGTATCGATGAGGTTGTTTTTCAGTTAGGTGAGACTTTGCAGAGTTCTAAACCCTCTAAATTATCGGATATGTTTACATCAAATCCAGATAATGATTTTCCTTTAGGAGATGGATTTAATTTTGAAGAGTACCAAGATGATACGACCTATGAGGGTTCAGATAAGGAGACTTCAAGTAGTTCGAAAGATGATGAGTTAGGTTTACTAAGTGTGATAGAACCTACTGAGGATAGTGAATTTACGAAGTTCTTTAGTGATTTAGAAGGTTAGAATATAGGTGATAAATAGTAACATGTTTTATGATAAACGATATTTTAGATTTGTATTGGACTCTACTGCTTTAGATGACTGTAAAAGTGTCAGAGATGCTTTTAGAAAGGGGTTTGAGTTATACTTTAAGCACATTAATGCTTTACAGAATATTGAAGTGTACAATTTGAAACAGTTTCGATTTGTACAAGTGCGTGGGGGTTCTGATTTGCAGTTCAACTTATCTTTTAAAGGTAAGTTTAAATATGCTGTTTCAGTTGATGTTGAACAGAAAGTGTTTAGCTCTTATGATGTTCCTTTGTCTGATAAAGTAGTAGAGGACGTTAATCAAGGTCATTATGTTGATTTAGTGCAGTTAGTTTTAAATGATTTTTCAGACAGTGTTCTAGGGTATCAGAACTTGGTTATTTTAAACGACTTGTTGAAGGGATTTAAACCTCAAGGTAGTCCATATTTAGTTCAATTTTGTTTAAATGAACGAACAAAAGACCGTTTTGTTTCAACTTTAAGGGAAGATTTGCTTGAATGGTGTGTTGTATCTGATTACTTGCAAAGTTTAAGTTCTGTATTCCCTTCAGATGGCTCTTCACTCAAGGAATTTATACGTAAAGAGTTTTACGTAGGCTTTGATGTCCTTACTGAAGCTTTACGTGGACAAAAAGTTTCATGGGCTGAGTACTTAGTAGGAAGACCACCTACGGGTGTTACTTATAATCCATTGAGATTATTGGGTGCTTTAGCTTTAGAGTTAGATTGGAACACTGACAAGCGTTGCAAGTTCTTATACTTAATTAATGACGATGATATTGTAACTTTGTATCAAAGAGATGATAACTCCTACCATGAAACTTTACGTTTTCATAAAGAAACAGGTGAGTTATCCGATATTAGTTCTGAATATGTTTTAGTGTTCAATACTGAGACACATAGTTTAGAGAAGGTAATAGGTAATTTAGATGAGTCAGCGTAATTTTGGACAACATCAAGGTGGAGGAGATTGGAATGGGGTACCAGATTGGGGTTCTCCACAATCTCCACAACAACCTTCGTCACAAAGAGGTGGTTTTGGTTCTTCTAACTTTGGCTCTGAGACAACTAATTCCTTAGAAGAAGAACCAAAGTTCAATCAACGTGATGTATTTGAACCTAGAAATCAAAGAGGTGACGGTTTTAGATTTGACCAACCTCAACAACCTTACCCAAATGAATTTCCACAACAAGGATTTAATCGAGGTTTTAGTCAAGGTGAAGGAGATAATTGGGAGTCACAAGGTTCCAATGGGTTTGATTCTAGTGAATATAATCAACACCCCCAAGGGCATCCTAAACCTCAGTTTGATTCTAACCACTATGAAAATTATGGTCAAGTGGAGAATAGAGTTGATACTCAACCTCCTAAGAGGAAGTGGTCTCCGTTTTCCATAATAGTTACTGTTATTGTAGTTAGTTTATTAATTTTTGGTACTATGATTTTTATATCTAATAAATTTAAAAAGACGGCACCAAATACGAATGAACCTAAGGTAACTAAAACGGATACTAAGGAGACTGCTTCAAGTTCGGATAGTGATGCTACATCTAACTCTAAAGATAGTGATAGAATTTTCCCAGAGGCATCTAGTTCTGCTAAAGAACAACCTAAGACTGATTCTAAACAGTCCAATAAACCTAAAGAATCACAATCTTCTGATTTGGGGGGTAGTGAAGTGAAAGAGCAGTCTTCAACTAAGAACTTAGATGGTGTAGGTATATCCTCAGAGGTTTTAGTTGCTAAAGGTACTGTAAAGGAAATTCATTTAGAGGGTTCTACCGATTTAGCGGCTACATATAAGATGGTTTTATCTGTGGGTAATGCTACTCTTACGGTTTCAATGAACCATACGGAAATAGCTAATTATAGGGTAGGAGATACTGTTACCGTTAAGTACCGAAAATTAGTTGATGTAGATAAGGTTGTTATTGAGTCTGTCAACAAATAAAATAAAAGTCAAGGTAGTAATGCAAAATATCTTGACTTTTATTTTATGTAATGCTAAAATAAATTAATTAATAAAAGTGAGGTCTTAGATTTATGGTAAGGATGTTAAACCTAGGTAATGCACCAAAGTTACCTGAGCAAGAAGCACAATCAACGATTGCGAGTGCGTTAGGAACTAATGTTGATTCGTCTGTTCACACAGTACCTACTGTAGAAGTTTCTCCACAAGGTGAAACTGAGGGGCAAGTAGAACCTTTAAGTCGTGTAGTAGATGAGAAAGTAGGTAAGCCGGTTGGGGAAGTAAAACCTTTACCTAAGGAAGAAGCTTCAAGCTCTAAACAAACTGAGGTAAGCAGTTCTGATGAAACAGATGCACCAAGAGCCGGAGGTATTTCTTTAGTAGGGATTATCCAATCTAACTTAGATACTGTTACGGTATTTACAAGGGGTGTGTATAAACCAGCGACTCGTATTGTTGGTTACATTTTGCGAAATGATGGTGTTGAAGAATTAGAAGTTTTTGACGATAAATTAGTTCTTCAAAGTAATCGTAAATCTATTTATCAACCGAACACTAGCTTATTGTCTACTGCAGAAAACCCAAGTTCAGTTAAGCGTGTGCCTTTTGCAATTGGAGAAGAGCGTTTATTTACTAAACCCGGTTTGATTGCTTTAGCAGAGACTTGTAAAGAGATTGGTTACAGTTTAGGTGTAGGTGAAGCTTTAGGGGTTATTGTACAACAATTAACTGAGTTGCACCCAGAGTTAACAGAAGAGCTTGCTACTGAGATAGCTAAGGACTTCACATTTAAGATTGAAGTTAAAGATGCTAGAAGTGAGGGTATCTTAGTTCCGGATAACCCAGAAGGTATTTTCAGTAAGGTGTCTGTTGCTTTAGGTTTACGTATCTCTGCTAAAACAGTTAAGTTGGATGTTGCTCGTAAGTTAGTTGAGCATAATTTAGTTCAAGGTAAAACACCAGAAGAAGTTCTTTTGATGTTAAAAGACCGTTTGAACCTAAGTGTACCTCAGGGGTTGCTATTACCTAAGAGTTTGTTTGCAGATACTCATGAAGTAAAAGGTGTACCGATTGCTTCAGAGGGTAGTAAAGTTAAACCAGAGTATGAGTCAGTATTTGGGGCGTATAATGAATACACAACGCCTAAGAGTAGTTCTAAGTCTGCTGCAAAAGAAGTTAAACCTAAAGGAAGAGGTTCTAAACCTAAGTCTGCGGGTAGTCAAGCTACGCAACAAGTGTCCTCACAGGTTAATTTAGCTAAGTATTTTGCACACTATACTCAGGGAGAGTAAGAGTTGAAATAATAGATATTAAAGTATACGTAAGGTTAGTAATCTTACGTATATTTATTTGACTTAAATATCGTTTTATGTTATAATAAAAGAAATAAAACGAATAGGAGAAATATCTATGGCGAAACGACCAAAGAAGAAAAAATCTACTCAAAAGAAAACAGGTCTAGGAGTACAGTACACACCATTTTCTATGTTAGATAGAGTTAATGATATTGCTAATTTAGATGGTAAAGCTAATCGTACTCCTTTTGAGTTACAGTTACATGGTCTTATGCTTGGTTTTGATTTTTTACATCAATTAAGGGAGAAGATTGTAGATAAGACTTCTTCAAGTCGAATTGGTTTGCAACCTTATTTAGGTCAATATGTAGGTGTAGCGGGGCACATTTGCGATGTCCGAAAAACTAAGGAGGGGGTATCCTTACTCATTGTAAATCCTACTTTGGTAGGTACTTTTGGGGAGCGCACTCGAACTGAGGTTTATGATTTAATTGAGCACTCTAATGGTGGAGAAATACCAGAGTTTCAGAACAATCCAAGTCAACCAGTATTTTCAAGTCATATATGGATGTTTTTACCAGAGGTGGATGCTAGTTGCTATAAAGAGGATGCTCTTTATTTAGGTTCTGTGGTTACTTTTTATGCTAAGGTTGAGCTTTATGGAGGTAGAGTTGCCACTTCTCATTTAAGTCGTGCGCCTAAGTATGGTCTAGGAGATTTTATTTTAGACCAGTCTTATATTCCCTACATGCCTTTGAAGTCGAATGATAGTTCATTGAGTACTTCTCGTAGTGGTATTCAAGTTCAAACGTTGTATGGGAATGTGCGTAGAAGTTCGGTATCTAAGTTTAATAAAGACTTCGCTTTAGTTCTTATAGAAGATTCTGAGGTAGTGGGGCGAGTGGATTGGTTCTTGAAAGTCAGAAACTTAAGTAGGTCTGCTCATTGGAATTGGATTTACAACTTTATGTTAGACTATGATGCTGAGGTGAGTAAAGGGTTAACTACTTATCGTAATTTCAAAGCATTTATTGTAAGAAACAATCAAAAATTATCTGCTGATTTAGAGGTTTTAAACTATCGAAAAGTAAGTAGAGATAAGTTAAAAGCAGATGGTTCCTTGGGGGTTTATGACTTAATTTCTTCGAATTTGGATATCTTCTCTGATTATACTGATTGTGAAGATTTCTTAATTAACACTTTAGGTTTTGAGAAGTCTGAACTTTAAACCTAGATAAAATAAGTGTAAGACACTTGACAAAGTGTCTTATTTTTGATATAATAAAAACAGTTAAATGGAACAAAGGAGAAAAATACATGAATAATATTGTTTATATGACGGAGAAGCAAGAAAGATTAAATCGTTTGGACATAGAAAGTACGTTAGCTAGTTTATTTAGAGAGCGTGTAGAGACTAAAGGTAAGCAAGTACGTTCATTTTGTAGAAGTTTAGCTTTGTGGGTTACTTTAGGTTTATCTACGTGGTTTTTAGCTGATATTGGTTTGGAGATTTATCAGCAGCAGTTATTGAGTGAAAACTTTGCAATTCGCTTTGTTGTGTCTGCTTTGAATTTATTGATTTTTCTAGGTGGGTTCATTGTGGTATATGCAGTTATGTATCATTTGTCTCGCACTATTATTGGGTTTAATTTATTTAGTCGAGGGGAGTATTATGAGCGAAAAGACTCTACTTACCTACCTTTGTTCGACAAAGTAGACAAAGGGTATTTTGTTGAATTATACTTCCAATCAAATGGTTATGTTTCTAAGGTTTCAGTACCTACACACTATGCAAATCGTTTTAATTTAGGTGATATGGTACCTGTTGATGTTGTTGTTTTGATGTATAAGCAATCAGGGAAAGTACGTGTAGTAACTAACTGTGTAGGTTCAAGAGCAAATGATGAACAAGAGTTTAAAGAAACCTTGTGGAGACATAACGGTAACTTGAAGTCTAATAGTATCAACTACTTCAATGTATTGGCAAGTGACTCTACTTCTGATTTTAAACAAATCTCAATGAAATAAAAATTAAAGATTGCAATTTGCAATCTTTTGTGTTATATTAAATAAGCACTCGGAAGGGTGCCTAATCGTCTAAACTGCGGGAGAATAGTGGGTATCGTACTCACTGTTTTCTTTTCTTTTTGTTTAGTTTATCTTGTTTGCTCCAAAATCTTGCTATTTAGCTTAATTTGTGGTATAATAAATTAAATTAAGAAGTGAGGTTCTTTACATGGATTTAGTTTTTGCATCTCCTTACCCAGTAGGGAAACAGAGAATTTTGTATTATATTGATGAACACTATAAAGTGCAGTCTATGGTGATTACAAAAGAGATGGTCGAAAGTGGTAAGATTACTTTACCTACTTTACCTAACACTCAAGTTTCGTATGAGTTGTATATTAGGGACGGAGAGGTTTTCGTAAACCATCTTGAGTTTCCTTTAATAGTTCCTACTGATAGGGAAACAGGCGAAGTTGAAGAACCAGTTGCATCTAGGTTTGTTTCTTGGGATTTACGTAGTGCTTTGACTAACTTAAGTGTATTATTGAAAGATAAGATTAAGAAAGAACATAGAGAACGATATACTTTAGTTCGCTTTGTTGATAGTAAGACTTCTAAGGTTCTAGTTGAGTTTCAGTATGAGAATTATTATAAAGATAATTTCGCTCTAAATGAGATTATCAAACTAGTTGACTTGGGGTATTCTGACCTTGTGATTCAGATTTATAACAAAGACGAAGATAAGTGGATTTTGTTTGAGCAGAAACGTTTAAGTTATTGGAAAGATTTGGAAGATACCCAAGCTCTAATTCAAGCAGAGAAAAAACGTTGGAGAAAAGAGATGTAGGATGGCAGAAAATTTCGCAACAAAATATCGGTCAAAAGATGTTGATAAATATATTGGGAATGAGTTAGCAGTTCAGAAGTTATTAAATCGGTTTTCTTCAAAAGACGGAGAAGATTATCCCGCTTGTGTTATGATTTCAGGGGCGAGTGGTTGTGGTAAAACTACTATGGCTCGTATGTCTACGAAGTTAGTATTGTGTGAAAATAAGCAACTTCGTAAATGGAAGAACCGAGAGTACTTATTGCCTTGTAATCAGTGTAAGATGTGTCAAGACTTGAATAAGTATATTGAAACGGCAGATGCTACACATTTGTTTTCAGTAAAGGAGTTAGACTCGTCTAAAACAGGGAATGTAGATGCAGTTCGTCAGTTTGTAGAAGCGGCTTCCATGCCAAGACTTTTTGCAGGGTATTCAATTTTTATATTTGACGAGTGTCACTTGATTACAAAAGACGGTCAAAATAGTATGTTGAAGTTTACCGAAGATGCCCCACCTAAGTCTATCTTCTTCTTCTGTACAACTGACCCTCAGAAGATGATTGAACCTTTAAGAACTCGTATGGACTTAAAGATTGAAATTGAACTTCCAAGTGTCGCAGATAATGTGGAGCTTATGAAGTGGGTATCTACTGAAGAGGGTTTTGCATTTGAGAAGTCTGCTTTAGAGCTGATTGCAGTTCGCTCAAATTGTGTATTTCGTCAGTCCTTGAAACAGTTAGAAAATGTATATCGTTCTTACGGTTCTGTTCGTTATGAGGATGTCGTTAAGGTTTTGGATGTTAATAAGAATAGAGGTTTGTACTTTGATTTCTTAGACTACCTAAGGTCTAAGAATATAGTTCTATATACTAAGACTGTTCATAGCGCTGCTTTAGAGATTGGTTTAAAGCTCTTTGTAGATGATTTACGTGAGTTTGTAAAGAGAGGTCTTTACATTTCTTTAGGGTTATCTGTATTGGGGATTACCAAAGATGAGATAAAACTCTATAAAGACTTATTTAGTAAATTTACCAATGATGAAATCTTAGCTTTATTGGAGTTTTTGAATAATTTAGGTAGAGGGGATATAGAGACACAACTATTACTTTTAGGGTATCGTGGTTTATCCACTCCTAAAATCGATTCTGAGGGTGTTTCAACTTCCCTAGAAGTAAATCCTTTGAAAGGTAACGAACGCCTCGTAGAGAGCAAACAAGTGGCTCAAAAACACATTGAAGATAAACGTTCTCACCATGAGAAGACTGTTGCAAAAGCTCAGTTAGACTTAACACCGATGTCGGCAGAGCAGATGGTTAATATGTTTGATAATTTATAATTACTAAATAAAGTGAGGTACTTTTTATGTTAGAGAAAGTTTTGAAACGCAGAGTTACCAAAGATTTTGCTGAGACTTATGAGGTGGTTCCGAGTAAGAGTGGGTTTAGAGAATTTTATATTCTCTTTCCGGGGGAAGAAGATGACCCTCTAAAGGAAGATTATTTCACACTAACTGATAGGTTAGAAGCTCAAAATATTATATTTAGTGTCTATCCTGTGCCTTCAGATAAACCGGAAGTAAAAGCTAGATTCCTAAAGAATAGCCCAGTAATTAGAGAGGTAATTCTATGAGTGATTTAACTGAATTTCCTACGTTGGGGTTGACGGACTATTTAGCTGAAGATTTAGCTACAGTGTATCGAGTAACTGAAAACCGTCTTCTTTTGAGAATAAATTTATATTGGTTAATTGAAATTCAAGTTAAAAAGTTGCATGCTTTTTATCAACCTGAAAAGTTCCAGAAATCAAAAGGTTCTCATAAAGTTGTAGGTTCTGTTTATACTTACAAGAATGAGATTCCGGACTTAAATGATTTCATTACTAGATTAGAGTTTGACGACACTTACAAAGGTAGATTACCTGCAATTCAGAATTTCGATTATGTTTCTGCTAGGTATTCTAGTGCATTAGAAGTGTTTCGAGCAGATTTACCTTTGGTGGAAGATTTATTTGAACTTTATTGGATTTTATCCAATCATTTAAGACAGATAGGTTTTATTTAATTAAAAGAAAGTGAGAAACAAAATGTCAAAAGAGATTGTAGTATTTACAAAACGCCCAGAAGATGGGGTTTGTCCCGCGTGTAAAATGTTGAAGCGCAAGTTGGATGCAGAGGGTATTCCATATAAGGAAATTCCTTATAACCCCGAGAATGAAGAACACATTCGTATTGTAAAAGGTGCTAAGTTTAGCTCTCTACCTGTGGTTTTTCCAAATGGTGTAGAGGATGTTGAGGGTGCGTTCTCAGGGTTTGCTCCTAAAAAAGTAGCTGAGTTAAAAGCTCGTTTTAAATAACTAATGGCAAGGGTTTTATAAACCCTTTTTTTATTTTTGAGAGAAATGCTTGTCAACTAGAAATAAATTTGGTAAAATAAACAAAACAATCAGAAAGTTGGTGTCGATTTTGGGAAGAATTTCAGAGTTAGTCCTAAATAAAGAATTTAAAGGCAAGCATTATGCAGTTGGGAGCCTTGTGTTTCTGAACTCACTTGCATTATTGCCTATGACTACGTTTGCGAACACAGATTCTTTAGGTGGGGTTCCCGAAAAATCCACCTCGGTATCTGATGTAGTTGAGACAACTACAAGTTTATCAAGAGACGAAGCAAACAACATTTTAAAGAGTGTTCGAGAGGCTATTCCTCAAACAACACAAGACCATGCTTTGGATCAAATTAATAAAGCAGTAAATACAAATAGAGATGCTAGTTGGGATTTAGCTGCGAGTGCTTTAGCGCCAGTAGGTTACGGTCTTATGTTCTTAGCTAATTTCTTTTGGGGTTTAGCTACGTTTGGTTATTTCTTCCAAACTTCGGTAGACGTTTTATGTTTGGTTTGGTCAGGTCCCAGAGAATACTTTATGAATAAGACTTCTAATCAAGACCAACAAGGTTTTAGTATCACAGGGTTTATAGGTTCATTCTTTACATTGTCTTACGATGCTCGTCAAATTATTGAGAGTGCGGGCTTGAGTTCAAGTACCCCTCAAACACAGGGTGGTATGAACCGTGGAATGGGTTCTCCAATGGGTTCACCGATGGGTGGGATGAACGGCATGGGTTCACCAATGGGTATGAACCGAGGTATGGGGATGGGTATGGGTCAAGGTACTCAGAACAAACCTATGGTCTCAACGGGTAACTTATTGAGTCGTTATATTTCACTTCACATGAAGACTTTGGTAGCTTTGGGTGTAGCATTTGTTATCTTTGGAACTTCTTTTGCAACAGAGTTTCAAGGTCAAGCAGTTTCATTAATTATTGCGATTATTAAAGGTGCTATTAACTTAGTTATTCAGCTTTGGCATCAGTTTATAGGTTAAAACTAAGGTGGTTGTATGGCTTTCTTGGATTTAAAGATATTTAATAATCTAAAGAACAGTAATAATTCTCGTTTTGGAGGGCATCAAGCTCATTTAATGAAACGAAGATTAGAAGCGGATTTATTAGATTTAGCAGAAAAGACTTTGAAAGGCAGAGTTACTTATTGTTGTGTTGAGGTATCGGAGCAAGAGTTACCTTTAATGTTAGAGGTATTATCCAATCCGAGTATTCAGTCGAGGTTACAATTCCAACAACAAGAGATACCAACTCAGTTCTTGATAGGTTTTAGAAATTTGAATGTATTTTAGCAGTTTAGGACAATGAGGTATTAGTATGGGTGCAAAGGCTAGATTGCCTTACGTAGATGTAATAAGAGAAGTAAGTAAATTAGTTCATTTGAAGTATGAGACTGTGGATAACATTGTGTCGTACTATAGAGAAGTTTGTTTTGACTCTATTTCTAAAGGGTATTCTTTTGATGTATTTGACGGGTTATTTATGAAAGTAACTGTTTCAAAAGAGCAAGCTCGTAAAGTTTTACCTCAGGCTTACTTATTTAAGAGAGTAGGGGAGCAATTAGATGTTTCCTTAACTGTTGTACAATCTGTACTTCAAAAGTTTCAAGAGTTAACTTATAGAGAGGTTGCAGCAGGTTCAGCGGTATCTTACATTAACTTGGTATCCTTTAATCCTAAAGCTACACGTACTTGGAATAGAGTTAAGGTAGGTTCAGCAGTTTTATCTCTTAAAAAGAAAGTAGGGGTTCAAGTTCGCTTAGTATGTACTAAGGATTTTAAAGAGTTGGTGGGGAAATAACCTATGGAAGGTAAAACTCACAGATTAGGTGGTACAGTGTGTGCTATGGCTGGTTTTTTAACGTTAAAGGATTCAGGTTACTTGATTCAGAGTGATTTGATTTCCCCTACGTTACAGTTTTTAGTCATTTACACTGCAGGGATTTATGGGGGTATGTGGCCAGATAATGACCACCATTGGGATTCTAGTCCATTAAAAGACCCAGCTTCTTGGTTACAGAATAAGCTTTTGCATTTAGCAAACAAACCTTACAAGAAGTTAGATGAGCGATTAAGCAACAAGCAAAAGAGAAGTTCCTTATTATATAAGACATTAAAATTTATGAGGTGTATACATCGTTCGTGGCAAACCCACAGTGAGTTTACGCTTATGATGATATTGTTTCTTATGTATAGTCCTACGTTTTTAGGATTTACAGGACGTTTTGACCCTTTGCTATGGTTGCTGATTGTCACAGGGTTTGGGTTAGGTGTTATATCCCATTTAATATTGGATATGTTGACTACGGAGGGTGTACGTTTCGCTCTTGGGGTATTCCTCAAAGTATTCTTTCCAAGGATTCCTATATTCACTACTATACGTTTAGTTCCCGGTATTCCGGCTTTTAAAACAGGTTCGGAGTGGGAGATGGCTATACGAAAATCGTTAGCTATTATTCAATACGGGATGTTAGCGTTAGTGTTGTTGGATTTAGGTGGCATATCAGTATTACAATTTTTTAGTTGAGGGTGCATATAATGTACACCTCAAGGTATAAGTTGTCTTTAAGTTATTGGAAGTGACTTAAAGGGAGCAGAACGAAACATTTCGTATTATAGTAGGATAAACTAATAACAATAAAAAGTAGAACTGCTCCAACAGTTTTATAAAAGATTTGAGGTTTATCTATGAATATTTCTAAATTTGTGCGAGGTTCACTCGCAACATTATTGGTTTCTACTAGTTTAGTAGGTGCAGGCTACATGTCAGAGGTTAGTGGTGTCACTAACTTAACAAGTGTAGCTGAGGTTCACGCTCTTGGTGGCGCAAGTGCAGACACTTCAACGTCTGAGTCAATGAGTCGTCTACAAGAGAAAGTTTATAATGAAGTATCTGATAATACTTACCGTACAACTACGGGTGATGGTTTATCAGGTTCTAAGATTTATAACCAAAAAGGTGAAGTGACTAGTAACTTTGATAAGTTGACTGAGGGTGACAAGAACAAAGTTATCCAAGATATTAACAGAGCAGTACAACGTGCAGCAGATAAAGATGCAGCAGCTATTGAGTCTGGTGATGCAACTAACAATGCAGTCACAAAAGGCACTGTTAACAAGTTTTGGAAAGATATGAGAGAAGTGAAAAGCTCAACTGCAGGTTATTTGATTTCAGTTGCAACAGCTGATGTAGCACCTGATTGGGCGGGGGCTTCTAATTTCCTTTCACCATTCTACCCAGCGTTTAACACTGCGATTGCGGTATTCTTGATTTTAGCATCATTCTCATTCTTCTTGCATTTAGCTATTGCAGTCTTCTACTTTATGACTCCTTCATTCCAGTACTTTGTTAAGGGTTCAGGTGGAGATAGTAAAGGTGTAAAAGGTTATGTAGCAAGCATTATTCCTAAACAAGCTGTTTTAGCTAATGATCAAGCTATGGATAAAGGTGGAAACCCACTTCTTATTTACATTGGTAAGACTTGGTTGATGATGTTAGCATATGCTTTGGTATTGATTTTCTTTGCTACAAACTCAATGTTAGTATTAGTCGGCCCGATTTCGTCACTATTTGCTTCATTTATTGGTTTAAATTAAGATTAAGAGGTGTACAATGGCTCAGTTAAAATTCGTTAGAGTTTTACAAGTAGCTTTGTTATCAATGATTATCGGTTTGGGTTTTGTGAGTAATTCTCACTCCCCAAACATTTTAGTGGAGGAAGTTCAAGCTAGAGCGAAGTTTGATGCTACTTCCGTAGATGAGAATAGTTTACCATTTGTAATTGTAGATAGTGAAGCAGGGGTATCTTCTGTTATTGACAATATCAACAATGAATTAAAGGTAGAGTTATCAGTTCGTTCAGATGAAATATCAGATGGTTGGAAGTTTATTTATTATAATAGTGCTAAGAAAAGAGTCTCGATTGACCGTAAGAATTTCTTAGAATATCCGATGAATACTCGTCAAAAAATTATGAATATTGCTTTAAGTAATTTAAAAGAGGAGCGTTCAGGTGGTTTATCTTCGAGAGATAGAGCGCGAATATATAAATTTGTAGAAGACCAAGACGTTAATATTTCTAGTGTTTTACAAGCAGTTAATACAGATGTGGTAGCTGATTTGAATGAAGCTCGCAACATTTTGAAGTTCTTTACAACTCCGTTAGGTACGTTGTTAGGTGTATTAACTATTTTAATAAGTGCTACTGTGGGTATCTCTATTGCATTTGATGTATTTGCGATGATGACACCAACATTGATGTATCACTTTATGAAACGTGGAGATACGCGACCTGTGTTTATATCTCCAGAAGCTTGGTTCTCTTATAAAGATGGGGTATCTAAAGGTTCTCATTCTAATTATATGTTAACGTATTTCACACGTTCTATTCCAAAATTATTGATAACAGGGGCTTGTTTAGCATACATCATGGTTGGTAATACAGCGGCTCTTGCGATATTCTTTGCCAATCTATTTCACCGATAAGTTGCTTGTAGATTGGCTTATCGTTAAGGTAGGTTTATTGCAAGTAACTAGGGGGAACCTTGGTGTTTATACGGACACTAAGGTTCCTTTTTTAAGAAAGGGTTTTTAAATTCATGTTTAGACAGACTAAAGAGATTAAAGAAAACTCCAAGAGTAAGAATAGGTTAGTACGGTTTCTGAGTCGTATAAAAGAAGATTCTGTATTATTCTTTGGGGGTAAATCGGTAGATAAAAATAAGTCTACTAGTCAATTTGTACCTATAACCCTAGAACAGAGTGCGTTAGAGCGTAGAAGAAGGTCTATACGTAATTTTGTAGGTAAGACCTTTACTTTGGCTTCTGTGTCCATTATTTTAGGTACAGTAGCCTTACAAGCAGGGGGTTCTATAATAGGTGTAAGTGCCGATTACACTACTGCTTATGCAGAGAATAAACAAGGTCAAAAGAGTAGTGCTTTGGAGCGTTCTATTGACCAATTGAAAATTGCAGCAGGTGAGGTTGATGGTTCCTTATCAAGCGGCGCTAAAGGTTTATCACCGGCAGAGGTGAAGACAGTAGGTTTCTTTATATCTAACTGGTACTCTCCCTTTACAACACGTGTAAGTGGTTCTACAGGGAATGCCGTAGGTGACTATCATACTGATATTAAGGATTTATTAGTTAAACACGCAGGTTTAGCTGAGGATCCCGCTGGAGATTTAGCAAAGTTAGTAGTTAATGTTGGTAAACAAACTTCTGAAACTTTATACTTAGCTAAATCTGATGATGGTGGTCAAACTTGGACTTCTTTAGGTTCAAAAGCTACTTACTTTGAAGTTTTACTTGGTTCTGTTGGTATCTTACCTGACTCGGTTTTAAGTGCATCAGGTAAAGGGAATGAAATTACTTTGAAGGATAGATACCAATATGATGCTGATAAAAAGACTATATTAGGTTTGGTTCGTGAAAGTAAAGTAAAAGATAAAGATTTGAAGAGACAGGAAATTGTCTATGAGTGGAATCCTAGTCCAAGTGGAGAACCAACTGTTGCACAAGCTACGTTTTATACAAACTTTGCTTCTGTGGATAGTAATAAAGCATGGGGTTCTACAATTTTAACACTTGATGGTTCAGATACAACTATTAATGACTTAATGAAAGAGCAGCCTGCTGATTTAACTGAAAAGCTAAATAGGTACTTTGAAGGGGTACCATTAAATGCTTCTGACAAAGGGGTTGATCCAAATGTTGGTTCACTAAAAGGGTTTTACGACCGTTCTATTTATTCAGCTTCTCTTTATGTAGATGGTTTTGGTAATTTAATCTCAGATACAGGTACAACAAGTCTTGCAAACTTTGTTATTATGCCAGCTTCACAAAACCCTATGATGTACGCACGTAAAGGTGCAGGTTCTTCTAGTTCAACGAGTTCTACGGAGGATAAATCTAAAGACAAGGGTAAAGAAAAGGATAAAGAGAAAGAGACGTCTAATAAGTCTACCACAGGGGTAGATGCTAAAATGTCTGAAATCTATAACGCTAAAGATACGGGTATAGGTCGTTCTATCGTTTCAAATAACTTAAACTCAGTAGCTTTAAATAAAGGTAAAGGTTTCCTTAAAATAGATGGAGATAAAGCAACCTTAGGTGGTTCTGTGGATAAACATTTAACTTTCTTTACTTCTGTAGTAGGTGACCAATACATTACGAAAGATGGGTCAGATACAACTTCTAAATTTTTAGGTTTACCTGTGGTTAACTTATCTGACATGGGTTCTGTGGTATCTTCTTCTTTATATACTCAGTGGTTGATTCGAAACATACCTTTCAACGAGGATTTCTCTAAGTCACAAGGTAGTAAATTTAAAAATGATGCTATTGGTTGGAACTATGGAGCTACTTATGAAGAAATTAACTCAGGGAAGTCTGATTTAGGCTTACCTCAAGGTAAACCTACAAATGGTTTTCCTATCTTCGGTGGTGGTAGTTCTTGGCTAGATTTGTTGGCGCATGTAAGCGGTGCTGATGCTTGGAGTGCTTTTACCTCTAAAGCTTTTTCAGATGATGTGTATAAGTGGAAGTCTGAAATGAAAGTCACTAAACCAGTCATAGATGATATTATTAGTTTTGATGATAAAGGTTTTGCAGGTGGTAACGATAAGTTTAAAAAACTTGGAGATAATGGTACTTTGCTAGTAGGTAAAGCGCAAGATATTCCATTGAAATCCTCTCGTTTAACTAGTGATGGTTATTGGGTAGGTCAAGGTTCAGGTGGTACTTTAGTTGATACTGCGGGTAGTGCACCTACGGATGATTCTGATAAGAAATATGCGATAAACTTATTCGCATCGACTGTTTTAGTTAGAGCTAATCCTTTAAATAAGGATATTCCGTATGTAATCAATTTGGATAACTCTTCTGTAATTGATGAAGATACTTTAAAAGCAGCTTCTGAGGGTGATGAAGAAGACTTAGACCATGTACTTAAGAATATGGCTTACTTCATGTTAAATCCAACTAAAGGTAGAGAATATAAGCAACGTTGGTCTAAGACATTTATGAACCAAACCTTATTAAGTTCTTTACAAGATATGGTTGGTGCCAATACTGCTTCGAGTTATTCAGGTACAACACGTTATTTGGAGTTAACTGGATTTGCGACTATTCCTAAGATGAATGAGATTAAGTTCACAGATTACTTATATTCTAAGTTTTCTTCTTGGGGTGTTACAATTTTAATTGTAGCTTCATTCTTGATGTTGATTTTCCTATTTGTAGGTCAAATCCGAGTAGTACCGGCTATTTTATCGGTACTAGCCTTTGGGTATCTTTTGTACAGTCCACCTAAAATGATTGATGCTTCTACGCATTTAAGTAATCAGATTAACTCTTACTTCTTTAAAGATAAGTTTACATTCTGGGTAATGGCTACTCATCAGAACTATTCTGACTCTGTTGCACAGTTACAAAAATCTGCTGAGGCGGGGAACTATGATAACTACACTGCTTTGTTAGTTAAACTACAAGGTGGTTGGGGTGGTTCTGAAAACGAGGGTGAGACTGATGTATTTGAGTGGCAACAATCTTTAGGTGCCTCTGTAAAGGTTCGTTGGATGGCTCCTAAGAAGGATGGTTACATTCAACAAGTTAAACGTGATTTGAAACAAGTTACTTCAAGTGGTGCAGATAGTTCTGCAAGTGATAAAAAGCCAAGCGAGTAGAGAGGGGTTCTAGCTTTATGAAAACAACTAAAAACTTTAAGCGATGGACTTTACTAGGAGTATCCTTAGGGGTACTTCTAGCTCCTAGCTTTTTGAGTAGTATGAGTGTGATAGCACCTACTATCGTACATGCAGCAGAGGATAAGTCTAAGGATAAAGACAAGGATAAAGATAAGTCTAAGCAAGAGAGTTCTGAGAAGAGAAAAGATAATGATGCAAGTGGTAAGAACTTAATTGATTCACCATTAACTTCGGCTTTGCTCTCTAATGGTTTATCGAATGAAGACTATACAGGTTTAGATACGAACTACCTTTACCGAGGGTATCCAGATATTGCTGACTATTCTCGTATGTACTATGGGAACATTATGGGTGATAATATTTCTTCTAACGGAGCTATTGTATTTAATATTGGCTCTTGGTCAGAGGGTTTATCAACTATGTTTCCTCAGACAGATAAGACAATAAATGTTTCAACTTCTGTTACACCATCTGAGATTCGTTCTTCTATTCAAGACTACTTGAGTTTGGAAACTTCAGATAAAACTAATCATCAGACGTTATTGCAACGGTCTAAGTTAGGTTTTATTAACGACAGAAAAGGTACTTCTTCAACAGGTGCAGTTGACACAAAAACCATGAAGCGTATCTTTGCACCTATTTCTTCTAACACGATTGCTAAGGCTTCTGTACAAGATATAAGCCAAGTAAAAGTTGGGGATGAGGTAGGTTTAAACGAAGATTACTTTATTCTATCTAAGCGTAATTTCAATAATCATAAAGAGACTTTACAAGACCAGATGGCTACTGCAAACAAGTCTACGACAGGTACGGCTATTCCACAGGAGGATGCAGTGTCTCTTTCAGCCTTTGCGTTGTACACAGAGTCTCCATTCTACTATTTATCTTGGGGTTTGTATGATAATGGTTTAAGTACAAAAGCAGGATCGAGTGGTGAGTTTAAGAAGATGATGTTGGAGAAGAACGATTCTTTCTTTTACAACTATCAAATGGAAGCAGGAAAACCCGGTTATGGAGCCATGAAGGACTTCTTAGACTTTGGTTCGTTGTTTACTGTGGTTATACCTTATCTAAGAGAGTCTAATAAAACCTTATTGCAGTGGAGTGACACTTATGGTACTAAACCTTATGCGGGGTATGGTACTAAGCGTACTGATTTAGATGCAATTACAGATAAGGATTCTGAAGCTTATTACAAAACTTGGTTTAACTACTCTTCAGATAATGCTTATAGAACTTACACTGCATGGGTTGACTATTTATATGAGTTAGATATAGCTAGACCAGAGACTATTGAATATGCGGGTCAGAAACAAATTGTATCTGAGCCTATGAACCCAGCGGCTTACACAATTCGACCTATGGTCTTCTCAGAGAGTGAGATGTTGTATTATGGGTTGAAAGAGTCTGACTTAACTCAAGTTGAGAAGAAGATTCAAGAGGTTTCTAGGGAAGTTCGTAACGATTGGTTGAACGTTATGAATTATTACACTTTAGATGATGTAGTTTTAAATACTTCAAGCGCTATGCTTGCCACATTTGATTTCAACCGTATCTTCTCACAAAGTGGGTTCAATCAAAAACAAGTGGTATTTGAACCTCAAGGGTTTGAACTTAAAGCTTTTGGTTGGGATGCTTTCTTACGTATGATTTTACAGAATGCAACAGGTGAAAGTTTGGTTTATAACCAAACTTTGAAGTCAGACATTTATGAGATTGTAGCTGAGAAGGATGGATTTGTAACTCTATTTATGATGTGGTTCAATTCATTCGTAGTAGTTTACTTGGTTCCAACTTTACTTATTTTGATTTTGTGTTGTTTACCGATTGCAATGTTGTTGTCTGTATTCGCTTCCTTTATTAGGCAAGATAAGTCTTTAATTAAGTCCTTTACAACGGAGTGTATGTTACCGTTCTTAACTGTGTTAGTGGTTAATATTATGTTAGCCTTCACGGTGTCTATTTTAATGGGTGATGGTGGGAACCAGTTGGTAACAGGTAGCTTAGGTGAGAGTCAGTCTTTCAACTCACCTCGTTCTACAATGGGTGTTTTAATCTTTGTAACTTTAGTAGCGTGTGCGTTATATTGGGTTGCAGTCATGAACTTGTTTAAAGGTTTATATAAGAATGCTCGTATTGTGTCCATACCGGTTAAAGCAGGTGTTCAATTAGCAGCTAACTTAGCAGTAGGTAATATTGATAAGGTTAAGCAAATAGTTGGAGGAACTGATGCAAGTGTTTCATCTGCTTCAAATGCTAGAATGAGAGATGCAGTAGGTAGTGCGACTTCTAGTGCTTCTGACTTCACACGTAGAAACTTAGGTGGTGCAGGTGGGCGCTTTAAGCGTGTATTTGGAAGACGTAAAGGTTCTCATAGAACTCAATCTGATGCATCTGTTCAAGCAAATCGAGCAGTAGAGAAAGAGCTTGATGGAGTGTTTAATAAAACAGAGTCACAAGCTAAAACAGAGTCTAAGTTTGATTCTTTAGATAAAGAGTTAGATAGAGATTGATAAGTTGAACTAAAGTGGTTTAACTTAGGTACAAAGTCTGGAATAATTGGCTTTGTACCTTTATTAAAAATGAGTTGGAGAGGGTTTTCAATGTTTTTTGAGCCTATGTTAAGGTATTTATTAATACCGGCTATCTTTTTGCTGATAACTTTTTTATACCCTTTATTTGGTAGGTTTTACAGACATTTTGCAACTAAGTCTCTAAATAAAAAAGTTTCCAATGTTAAAGATTTGAAAAAAGTAAGAAAGAGTCTACAGAAAGAGGTAAATGTAGGTTCTAGTGATTCGGATTTAGAGTCTGAGTTAATTTCGGTTACGGAGCTTGAAACAAAAGAACGGTTGAAAGCAACTGCATTGAAGATTTCTTTAGCTTTTAACAAATTCTTTGTTTGGGTATCTCGATTAACAGCTATTGTTCTTTTATCATTTGGTTGGACATTTACAGTAGCTACGGTAGGAGCTTCTGCTGCAGTGTTGTACGTTGCAGTTATGGCTTCTGTGGATTGTGACCCCGTCAGTGTAGATAATGTAAGTGCTGAGACATCTAAGACTTCGGAAACTCAAACCCAAACAACTACTACCTCAGCGGGCGACACAAAAGATACTACAAGTACTACACAGTCAAGTACTTCGTCCAATACAAGCAAGTCTAGCGAGTCAAACTCGTATGGTTTTGGAGAAGTAACCTCAGAAGTAACAGAGTGGTCTAAGAAGTATAGTGGATTTACTTTTGTAGGTGACTCTTTAGGTGTAGGTGTTGAACCTAAATTAAAGGTTAACTTCCCTAATTCTGTTTTTGACAGTAAAGTTTCCAGAGCTTTTGAAAACTCTGATAGTACTTTAAGTGGTATAGAGACTGTTAAGAAACTAGAGTCTGAGAAAAAAGTAAAAGAAGTATTAGTAGTAGCCTTAGGTACAAACCAAGCACCTACTACTGACTTGATGGATAAGCTTGTAGGTGAAGCGAAGAGTGCAAAGACGATTATTTGGGTAACAACTGCTTCTGAGGGTGGTAGTGGTTCTTATAATAAAGTCGAGCATGATAAGATTGCTGAGGTTATTAAGTCGTATGTAGCAGGTAAGTCGAATATGGCTTATTTGGATTGGAACGCTTACGTTAAAGAAAAGTCTAAGTGGTCTGATTTAACTTCGGATTCGGTGCACATGAATGATAAAGGGTATGACCTTTATTCTAAGTTCCTTACAAGAGGACTATATGATGTACTAAACGGTGGTTCTAAAGATGATTTAGTAACTAAAGCAGTTAAAAAGGTTAAGTGTAAACCTAAAAAGAAAGTACAAGCTACAAGTTCAAGTAAAGAGACTAGTAGTTTATCTTCTTTAGATGGTCAAGACAATCCACCATCAGATGCGTTTACTTCTTGGGCGTATCGTCCAGAAGATTTACCTGAGGGGTTGAAACCATATATTATAGACCCTAAGAATTATGGTATGGATTTTGGTACTCCGGGTTCAGGTTGGTTTCAAACATCTGACCCAGAGTTGAATGGTCAGTGTGTAGCTCTAACAATCTCATTAGGGAACCACGTGTGGGGTAGACCTCAGGAGAATGTGCAAGGTAATGGTATTGACCAAGCGAACGCTTGGGCGAGTATCTTTGGTAATTCTGTAACTACAACTCCACGAAGAGGTGCTATTTTCTCAAGTAAGGAACACCCAACTTACGGACACACAGGTATTGTTTGTACGGTGTTTAAAGATGGTTCAATTTTAACGTGTGAGCAGAATTTACCTTTAGCTGGTTGGAATTACCGTGGTGAGCAATATGTATGGTGTTTCCGTATATATCGTCAAGAACAGTGGCAGAATTTGGGTATGACTTTTGCTTATGATGAAAGTAAAACACCGAATTTGAAATAATAGTAATATGGAGCAGTTTAGATATGAGGTTTTTAAAAATGTTAATTCTTATAATTGGTGGAGTATGTTTAAGTGGTTTAGTTTTCGTAGGTTCATTATATTTGTTTAGTGGTTCTCAAACTGATATGAGTGAAACAACTGAGTCAGTTGAACCCTCTAAGCAAGAAGATAGTAGAGTGGTTTCTGAGAGCGGGAATAGTCAGTTAGAAGTAAATCTAGCAAGAGCAAGAGGGTATCTTTCTGAGGGTACTAAAGTTTCAGATACTTCTACGATAAAACAGTACCGAGATAAGGTAGAGAGTTTATTTAGTACATACCGTTCAAATAATTCAGACACTAGACTAAAAGAGGATTCTAGTGGGATTTCATTGCGTTACGCAATTGAGCGACAAGGATATCAATTAAACCAAGACTTATTTGAAGTTTGGACTACCAAAGATTCTGATGTACATAACTTAGTATTGGTCTTAACTGGTGGTAAAAATGATGATATGTATATAGTCTTATCTTACGAGGACTCAACAAATACATTCCACATTTTGTATTTGTACGGAGGTAAACCTGACACATTTGGGTAGAAACACCTCTCAGAGGTCTCAGAATCACCCAGATTTGATTTTAAATCATTCTGCGTAGAAATTTATACCAAGTAAAATAACAAGCTTAGAATCGATTTTATGAGCTTGTACGATAGTGCCAAGTAAACGATTTATTTACTTGGTTTTCTTATTTTTACCAGTCAGTTTGTTGCGTTTTTATAAAAAATAATGTAGAATAATAGCAATAAGATAAATTAAGATAGAAAGATAAAACTATGTTAAAAGACAAAAGAACAGGTTGGGTATCTAAGTTAGTAGTTGGTAGTAAAGTTAAAGTGCTTTTTGAGGGGTTAGAGCGAGTGGGTGAAGTTGCCCTCATCACACCTTTAGGGGTATTATTAGTTCGTTGCTCTGATGGTTTAAAGGTTAAAATTATGCCAGATGGTACTAGTTCTGTTCAGAATTTGGAGATTAAACCTTATGGTAAGATTGAGGAAACTTAGTTTAATTGGTTTAGGTTTAGTTATTTGTGTAGGTTTAGGTTTAGGTGGTGCGTATTACGTAGTAAGTAAGTCTGAACTTAGTAGTTCTTTCTCTTTAAGTCAAGGTAAGCTTTTATCTGAGAGTGAAAAAACTAAGGCGCAATTAATTTATGAGAACGCTTGGTCTGAGCAGATTGAGTTAGAAAACAAAGCTAAACCTTATGAGAATTACATTATCAACTGGGTATCTACCTTTGTTGGAAAGTCGGGTTTTAAGGGTCAAAACACTTCTAGTTTAAAGTATTCTGATTTAGAGGATAAAGGTGCTTTCACAAATTTAAGTGACTTAGTAAAGGTTTACCCAAACTTAGAGGGTATCGTAGATTCGGTAACTATCAATTACAGTTATGATTCTGTAAGTCGTCAGTTAGTTCAAGAGGTGAGAGTTCAGAAGAGAGGTTTTGATACTACTCGCCAAGTTTTTATACTTTATGATTCTACTGGTTCTGTGGTAGATTACGTGGTGGGTAATTTCAATAAAGTAGGTGGTTCTAATGAAAAAGATTAAGTCTACTATTATTTTATCTGTATTACGTGTCTTGGATTTTAAATTATCGAGTAAGTGGAAAAATCGATTATACTTTACTTTATTAGGTATTTTAGGTGCTTTATTCTTTATCTTTTTAACCTTTAATCTTGTGCAGTCGCATAAAGAAGGTGAAAGAGATACTAGAATTTCTCAAGTTGCAAAAGATACTAAGTCTGTGGTTTCTAACTATTCCGAAACTAGTTTTGCGACTACTCATTTGACTTTAACTTCTAGTCAGTGGTTATCTAAGGAGAATAATTTTGACTATTCTTTAGCAAAGACATATACTACTTATCTAGCTTCTGTGGATGATGATATAAGTGCAAATAAGGCTTATAAGGCTATACCTTGGGTATCAGATGAAATTGGGTTGCCTTTATTAAGTTACTCTAGTCCTATCAGTAAAGGAAATAATCGTATTATTAGTTTAAAGAGTTTATCTAGGCAATATGGTAAGTCTGATACAGATAGGTGGGTTGCTATTTTTGATACAACTATGGTTAATAGAGTAGGTACACGTGTAGAGTCTTTAATTAAAGTTGAAATTATTGTAAAAGAGGGTAAGGTTTCTTATTGGAACCTAGAACATGGGGGTTTTAAATAGTGTCAGATTCTAATTCTAATTCTAAGAGGAACTATTCTGAGGGTTATTGGTTAGTTAAACCTCAGTTAGGTAAGTTAACAGTAACGAATTTGGTAAACTTTGCTGAGGCAGAGGGGGCTTATGGTGTAACTAGCAGTGGCATCCTAAGATTAGGTAAAAGTGCCTTATTCTTTGGATTTTACGTAGTTTTGTGTATTGTTCTTTCTGCTATTATAAAGAATTGGTTTGTAAGTTTATTATTATGGGTGTTGTTATTCCCTTTACCGTTTAGATTAATTTCTTTATTTGTTTTTGATGAACGAAAAGTTAAGAAAGAGTTTAAACTAAGAGAGGAGTTGAAGTCTAAAACAGATAACTCTATTTTCTCTTATTTCTTTGGGATTTACGATATTGATGAAACTTTCCCTTACATTTGCTATATGTTAGATGGTAGTATCGGTGTATTTATTCGATGTATACGAAAAACACAAGTAGGTAATGTTCAAGAAAAAGCTTTTTATCACGGTCAAGGTTTAGGAGACTTTTACAATCAGTGTGCAGCTTTGGGTATCATACCAGAAACTATTGATATACAGGCATCTAATTCTTATGATGAGCGTTTCGATGCTTTGTATGACCATTTGAATGAGATTTCTTCTCCGACTATGCAAACTGTATTATCTTCTTTCTATCATCATTGGGAGGATAATTCTAGCAGTTCTCAGTTGACTTATGAGTATTTCTTATTGAGAGGTACAGGAGACCCTATGGTTTTTTGGGATAAGGTTGTGGCTTTAAATTCTGCATTGATGGGTGCTAGTTATAAGCGTATTCAAACTTTAGACAAAGAACAAATTGGTACTTTATGTAAAGATGTATATGGTTTAATTGATTTACCGATTACAGATGCTATGAACCAAGCAGTACAGAAATCTGACAAATCTAGCTTGAGATTATTGTGGGTTGGAGACGCTAAAGGTCGTAAGAAACAGGTAAATGCTTCAGTTTCTGAGGCACAGTTAAAAGCACAAGAGCAGTATAAGAAACAAGTAGCTAAACAAAATTCTGAGGTGGTGTCTAAGGTTAAGAAGTCTAAGAAGTTGAGTGTGTCTAAAGAACAAGGTTCTGAGGTGCTTGATTTATTTGCAGATACAGGTTCGGATGTTAAACAAGCGTCAGGTTTGACTGGAATATTGGATGTTGAGGTAGATAATCAAGAGTTAGGTAACATTGAGCCTAAAAGTAAGAATCCTAAAGTAGAAAAGTCAACAGAGTTGAATTTATTTGAGTAAAGAAAGTGGGTATCTAGATGATTGGTTTGATTTTTGGAGATAAGAGTGAAGCGGTAGTTAATGCAGTTAAGGAGTCTCATGGTTTAAAAGACATTGAGGGTTTCACTTCCATAGGTTCTTTTTTAAGCATGGCTAGTAGAAAAGCTTTACGTTGTGAACGGTTAGTTATTAATTGTATGGAAGTGGGTTCACCTCAGGAGTTTCATAATTTGCGTAATTTTTTGATTAACCACGCTAGAACTACTGAGGTTGTATTATTTGGTCGTTATTTTGAGTCTTCTGACTTAGAGGTTGTAGAATCGTATTACACCTATTTTAGTGAGCCTATTTATACAGATTATTTATTACAGTCTGATGAACAAGCTACAGTAGATTTGGTAGCTAATAAATTGTGTAAAGGTTCGCTTGATGATATTCGTATTAATCATTCAAGTAAGAAGAACATTAAAGCAGTTGTAAAATATGGTACAGAGCAATCTCCAGATGCTGATGTATCTAAATTAGGTTTCACTGCACCTGTTCCGATTTCAAGTAAAGGGAACCCTTTGAAGTCTTTTGGATTTGGGGGTAAGCTTTTTGGTAGAAGTAAACTTACTAAGACAGAATTAATGAGTGTAGCTGCGTTAGATAGAGAGGTTTATGTAGTTTTGCAATTAGCACAGACAAGGTAGGTGAATTAGAAAAATATGGATTATATTTTAACAACAAAATCTGTGCATTACCCAAGTTGCACTACGGTATCTAGTTTTAAAGATATAGAGAGAATTACTATGAGAACTACGTTAATTGTAGATTCTTATACGGATAAAGACTTTGATTTTTTAGTATTCCTTTTAACAGCTATGAGGGATAACTCTTTAACTAAAGTGGCTTATATCACAGACTCTCCTAAGCGAATTATATTAGAGACTATGAAAACTGTGGGTGCTTATGTTACTCAGAATAGTGCTTTGATTGATAATACTGAAAATTTTTCGTATCTATTAGAGTATATGTCTACGAAAGAAGTAGATACACAGTCTGATGAGTTGATTCAATTATCGGATAGTTTTACTTTGGTAGATACTTATATTAGACAGAAGTTAAGTACAGAGCCTAAATTAGTGGAACGTAAGATTTCATTAGCTTATGAAAAGATTAGTGATGTCTTGCAAGATATTGTCTTTTCGGATGAATTAAATGAGGAGTTGCAGTCTTTCTTACTTACTGCTTCGAGTAAGATTAAAGTTTTAGAAGATGAACTAGAGAAGAAAGAGAAGGACATAACAGAATTAAAAGGTTCCAGCTTTGGTGGTTTTGGTTCTATTAGTGCTTATACGCAGTATAATTACACTGGTAACTCTAAAGTTTTAATTATCAAAGAAGAATCACCTACTCGTTATTTAACTTCTTTTTTAGTTGGTTACTTAGATTGGTTAGAGAGAGTAGCAGAATTAAAAGCTAAATTGTTGATTATTGAGAGGGATACTGAGTACGTAGATGTTAGGTACAAGTCTATGCGTAAGGTGGATTCAACAACTATAACAAGAGAAGCTTCTAAGTTATATTTATTACCAGAGTTATATACAACAACACCAACGCATAGTGTTATGTCTACGTTAATGTCACCTATGGTCGATTTATACATTATCTTAGATAGAACCTATAAGAAAACACATGCAGTCTCAGGTAGAGGTATCAATACAGTTTATAGTACTTCAAGTAGACGATTAATGCGTGATTTGGGGTTGACTTCTGAACAGACTTTGGTAAATGATTTAGGAGAACAGTCTCAGTTAGGTACTTTAGCTCCTATTGAGAACTATGCTTTAGATAAAGAGTCTCGTAAGTTGCAACAGAGAAGTGCATTTGAACCTATTATGAAACGTTTGACAGATTTATGTAACTTAGATTATTAGACTAGGAGAGGGTTAGTGTAGTGTTTAAGAAGAAAGAAAACAAAGTGACGAACCTTTCTAAAAGTTCGCTAGAGAAGACTAAAACTAAAGAAAACAATGAGAAGCGCAAAGGTTTTTTAGACAAGTATGTTGATTTAATTAAAATGTGGGACTCAGTATATGATGAGTATAGATCTAGGTATAACCCAGAGAGAGCTTTGGCTTCAAGTAGACGTTTATATATGGATTCTAACTTTACGTATAGTGGTACACAAAATGTTACTGCTTACTATGTAATTGAGGAGCTTCCACCAGAATTTGAGATGGGTTATAGAGCTACTTTGCGCTCGATTGTACCAGAGGGTATCTCTATGAACTTTATTGAGTCTAATGAGCCTTTTGAGATTAATTGGGACGATCCTAAAGTTAAAACTCGTTTATCAGTTTTAGATGAGGTTAGTGCAAAGAACCAAGAGGAGTCTAGTAAAGGTTCACGATTCACTCAACATAAGTTTGTTAAAACAGCTCAAAAAGATGAGCGTTTATCTATTTCTGTGGAGTATGCTAACGATGCGACTTTAAGTGACCAAGACAAGCGTTATCTGTATAAAGTTCGTATTATGGTTATTATAACAGGGCAAAGAGGTCCTGAGTTTACGGATGTTTTAAAAGACTTTGAGCACTTATGTAGTCAAAGAACAGGTATGAAGGTTCGTAGGGTAACTGGTGTTATCGCAGATACAGTTAATGATTTCTCACCTTTTAATTCAGAGATGACTAAAGAAGGTAAGCGTAAGATACGTTCTACGTTCACTTCTGATGAGTTGAGAGCGCAGTGGCATCCGTTTGAGCAAGGTATTGTAGGGTTTGGTACTACTTATTTAGGTACAAACATTGAAACTCATTCACCAGTCTTTCATCAATTTAAACGTGACGTTACGGACGCAGAAATTGTAATTGTAATTGGTATGTCAGGTTCAGGTAAATCTTTCGAGATGAAGATGTTAGCTACACAGTTTGCAGCTAATGACAATATGATTATGACAATCAATGACTACGAGGGTGGAGAGTATAAAGGTTTAGGTACTTTAATAGAGAAAGACTTTCAAGTAGTATCTTTAGATTTAGGTATGGGTTCAGGTCGTTATTTAGACCCGGTTCCAATTGTTCCTACGGGAGATTCTGAGATGGATACTACGTTATTTACACGTTCTCGGAAGAATATCATTGACTTATTTAGAGCAGTAGCTGGTAAAGAGACCTTAAAGAATTATGCTTGGATTCCTTTAATTATTGAGAGGGGTGTTGACCTCTTTTACAGTGAGTATGGTGTTTCTATTGATACAAGCACTTGGTCTGCTTTAGAGGGTTGCTCAATATATACGGTATATGACTACTTGAAAAAATATCGTCCGAATTTAGATGATGTATTGAGTTCCATAACGGAAGAAGATAAGAAAATTTTGAGTGAGGAAGATATAAAAGAACTTTACAAGTCTGCCTTAAAAGATTTTCAAAAAGACTATCTTTACTTCTTAGAGACTTTTGGTTCTTATTTTGAGGAAAGTAAGAAGTTGAATAACTACTTCAAATATCCAGTTTATTTGAAAGATATTATTGATGCGAAATTGGTTATTTGTGACTACAATATGCGTGGTGTACCAGAAAGTCAGTTGTCTGAACTAGATGCTATTCTTATTCCAATGAATGCAGCAACTGTAGCGTATTATCGAACAGTGTATCCATTTTCTCGTGGACTTTATAATGTGAAGATTTGGGAAGAGTTGCAACGTTTCAGTTCTTTACCAAATGCAGTAGAGATTTTGAAAACTCCAATCACAGGTGGACGTAAGGCGGGGGATATTAATATTGTCGCTTCCAATGACCCAGTTAAGTTAGTTGAAAAAGATGAATTTTCACTCTTTGCTAACTACACATTAGCTATGGTAGGTAAGATTAAGTCTCCAGTTTATCAAGAGATTGTATGTAAAGCCTTGGGTATCACAGATTTAGCTGATGAGTTAGCTGAAATTGGTTCAGTCATTGAAGAGGATGAAGGTTTAGTTGCTGGTTATGACCAAGTACATGCAGAACCTTATAAGAAAGCATTTGTGTTAAAACTGAACTCAGGAGAGTCTGCAGTTGTTAAAGCTGATATACCTAAAGTGATTAGTGATACTCCATTATTCAGAACGGGTGTCATTGCTCAAACTGATTAAAGGGTATAAATCAGCTCTAATTTAATTAAAAATAATTAAAGAAAACTTTTGATTTTTATTTGAGATATAAAACTTTACACTAAGCGAAAGAACAAAGCAATTAAGGGGTTACTTGAAGATGGTAGTCATTCAACAAGTTGAAAAACACATGATTAAAAAGAGTCATCCGTATTACACTATGTTTTGTGAGTATACACATTTAGCGAAGAACTTATACAATCATGCAAATTACCTTGTTCGCAATGAGTTTGCAGAAACAGGTAAATGGTTGCGGTATCAGGATTTGGATAAAATTCTGAAAGAAGATTTAGATTTCCCAGATTATCGTAATATGCCCGCATCTCAATCTGCTCAACAAGTACTTCGTCTATTGGAGACTGACTGGAAATCTTTCTTTAATTCTATTAAAGATTGGTCTAAGAATAAAGATAAATACTCAGGAAAACCAAAATTACCGAAATATAAGCCAAAAGATGGGAAAATGGTTTTATCTCTCACAAACCAACAAGTAAAAGTAAAAGGCGATTTATTACATTTTCCTAAGTCTTTTTGTGGTTTTACAGTTAAACCAAGATGTGTAACTTTAGATAACTTTGAAAAGATTAATCAAATTAGATTAGTTCCTACAAATCAGACTTTTTGTTTGGAGGTTGTATACAGTAGTTCGGTGGAGTTTGATTTGCTTTCTGATAATGGTCGCTATATGAGTATAGATTTAGGTTTAGATAACTTAGCAACTGTTGTAACTAATGTTGGGTTAAACCCAATTATTGTCAACGGTAAAGGTCTAAAATCAAATAATCAATACTACAATAAGAAAAAGGCTCATTATCAGAGTGTCG